>Ga0075667_105_pt1 | contig 1333 bp, 3 predicted proteins | sample RifGroA2_FD_68411 | JGI IMG/M metagenome (GOLD analysis project Ga0075667, IMG submission 68411) | Microgenomates (Roizmanbacteria) bacterium GW2011_GWA2_34_18 | reverse complement strand
ACGAAGTCCGGTAAAAAATTACAACGTTGTTCAAAAGGGAGCTGGAATCCGGAAACTCATACGATCGACGGCTGTATTTATGTAAAGTGGCTTGAGGTTGAGCCGATTACTCTTGACGAAAAATGTCCGAAGTGTGGAGCACCCTTGCTTTCAGTAGTAACCAGATTTGGAAAAAAAATGAAGAAATGTTCAACGGCTACCTGGGATCCGGCCACAAAAACTGCTGGCGGATGTGACTATATAGAATGGATAAAAGGAACAACTGAGCAGTTAGAGGAAGATTGTCCAAAGTGTGGAGCGAAGTTAGTTCTTTTTACAACGGCGGCTGGAAAAAAACTAAAAAAATGTTCGACCGCAACTTGGGATCCAGCTACCAAGACACCGGGCGGTTGCGACTATGTTGAATGGATGAAATCATAATAATGAAAATTGTTAAATATTCTTTAGGACAATTGCAGGCAAATTGTTATTTTTTAATTGAAGGTCAGGAATGTTTGGTTATTGATCCCGGTGATGAGGCAAATTTCATTCTTGAGGAGTTACAACGCCAAAAATTACACCTCATTGGTGTTATGGCAACTCATGGCCACTTTGATCATATCGGAGCAGTGGGGGAGATTCAATTATCTTTTAACGTTCCTTTACACATTTTTATAGAAGATCAATTTTTGGTTGATAGATTAAATGAAACGGCTAAATATTTTTTAGGATTTAACCCTCATTTTATTAAGCCAAAGATTGTTAATTATTTAAATAAAAAAAAATTAACAATTAACAATTATCAATTATCAATTATTCATTCTTCTGGTCATACCCCCGGAAGCTGTTGTTTCTATATTAAAGAAGAGAATGCCGTTTTTACCGGAGATACTTTATTCAAAGACGGAATTGGTCGTTATGATTTTTCTTACAGTAATAAAAAAGATTTGAAACAATCCTTAGAGCAAATATTTAAGTTGCCGGAGGAAACAACTGTTTATTCTGGACATGGGGAAGAAACAAATTTACACGAAGAGAAAAACACTGCACTTCATTATATTAATATAATGAAGTGAGTTAACGCAAAGCTATTTGTTGAATCGCTTTTGTGAGCTCTACCTTCTCATTTTTTAATTTTTTATCAACCACCCGATCAAAGAGTTTTTTTAAGATTTCACCGACTTTTGGACCGGGTTTGAGTTTCAAAATTTTCATGACATCGTTACCGTCGATTTTTAAATCTTTGATTTGAAAGGGTTGTTTTTGAACTTCAATTAATCTTTTTTTGAAAAGGTCAAGACGCCAGGAAGTTGGCGTTGCACCCGAGCCAATACGGTCAGCAGTTCTAAGGTCA
>Ga0075667_128_pt1 | contig 2435 bp, 2 predicted proteins | sample RifGroA2_FD_68411 | JGI IMG/M metagenome (GOLD analysis project Ga0075667, IMG submission 68411) | Microgenomates (Roizmanbacteria) bacterium GW2011_GWA2_34_18 | reverse complement strand
TAGACATTTTCTTCTCCTTTTGGATAGTCAAACTCCTTTGATTTGGTTTTGACAATTACATAGTCATTGGTCAGTTCGCCGTAATATATTTCCGGGCGATTGACGGTAAGTTGTTTGAATTCTGATTTTGGCGGCAAATCCTTGACAAACAAAACCGGTAGTCCCTCGGCAGTTACCTGATTTACCGGTCCTCCTGCAATTCCATATCCATGAGTAAAGCTCAGTTTTTCATTAATCCAGCTTCGGTTGGGAAGACTTTCCGTTGCTAACTCTCTTGGTGCAAGCATAATCTGGCGGATTTCATCATTAATCATATACCGATCGTTGTCAACCGAAACAAATTCATAGTAGGTTCTTATTTCTTGAATTTGAGAAAAGGTCGAAAGGAGCTGTTCCCGATCCCAAAGCCGGACATTTTTAATCGTCAGGTTATTTGAAGCAATGTCCGCCGAAGTTAATGGTTTATCTGCCGAAATATTCCGTTCTTCTATTTTATCCAAGCCATAGGCCTGACGGGTAGCGGCAATATTATATTTAATAAACGGAGTTTCTTTAACTAGTTCATTGGGAGCAACGATAAGTTTTTGAAAAAGGGATGGAACTATTGCAGAAATAAATCCTATAAAAACATAAAGAGAAACGGCTGTAATAAGAGGTGCCAGTTTTCCGCTTATACCCCAAAACAGAGTCAAAACAGCCATCAAAATAGTCAGTCCAATAGAAATTTTTAAGATAGGTACCATAACCGCCACATCAGTATAGGCGGCTCCAAAGATTGGACCGCTTTGGGTGGAAAGGAGTTTAAATAAGGAAAGATAGGTACCCAATGCGGCGGTAATCAAGAAAAGAAAGAGCAGGATGCCAAGATGGAGTTGCGCTTTGGGTTTTGTCTGAACTTTGTTAGATAGTTTTAAACCAGGTAACTTAAATTTATCAAGAAGACTTGCAAGATTAAAACTGCCTTTGAGAATATATATTATTCCACTGCTGATAAGAGAAATAACAATCAGAAGTCTGAGAATTCCCAGTCCTATATTAAAAGCAGGAAGAGAAAAGATATAAAAAGCAATGTTTTTTTTGAAAATAGGGTCAAATTCACCAAAAGGGGTCGAGGAAAAAAATCTGAGTATTTCTTGCCAGTTGACTGCGGTAATAGATCCAAGAAGCAAAGAAAGAACAATGCTGGCAATAATGCCGAGTTTTTTTAATATTTTGCTGTCAAGGCTGACCGGAGTACCAAGTAATGCTTCAGGTATAAGAGCGGTCCAGTCGGTTTTTGACCGGACGGCAACGAGAAAATTAACGAGTAAAAAGATTAGAGTAATGACGGCCGTTACAAGACCAATAATGATTTTTGTGACTAGGGGCTTGATGAAAACTTCGGTCTGTCCGACTTCAGCAAACCACCACCAGTCGGTAACAAAGGTAACGATTGTTGAGAACGAAAAAAAGAGAAGAAAAATTATAGCAATTCCAATTCCTGAAAAAAGCCTAGTATTTTTCATAACTACAACCAAAACTTTTCGTGTCTTGGCCGGTTGTAATTAATGATGGATCATTGCTTCAAAACGCTAGATGTACTAGACCAATCGTTTTATTAACTCCCCATCATCTAAGGCGATGTTAGACAGTAACTGTTATGATAGTAACATAGTATAAATGTGTTTACAACTATAATTAATCCCAAACATTATGCAAATTATTTCGCAAATACCTATAGAACTGATCGTTTTTTTTGGGTCAATCATTGAGGAGATTTTTCCTCCTTTGCCTTCACCGCTTCTTTTAATCATCACAAAAATAGCTGCCTATAATCAAAAATTCTCGGTTCTATATATATTACTGCTTACAAGCATTGCTGTTTTTGGAAAAACAATTGGCTCTCTTTTTCTTTATTTTTTGGCGGATAAAACAGAAGATATTATAGTTGGACGGTTTGGGAAATGGTTTAACATCTCACATCGGGACGTAGAAAGTATCGGCCAACGTTTTACCGGATCATGGAAAGATACTATTATTCTTATATTCCTTCGGGCTATTCCAATCATACCTACAACACCCGTATCTCTTGTTTGCGGAATTATTAAACTAAACATCCGCACATATCTTATTTCTATTTTTATCGGATCATTCATCCGCATTTTTATCTTATTGTATTTGGGAGTAGCCGCATATCGATCATTGATTACTAATGTAGATAATGTAATAGAAGTATCGTTGGTGTTTATTATTGTTTGTCTTATTGGCTGGTTTTATTATAAAAGAAAAGGTAATTCTCATTAAAGATTCCTTTTGCTATACTTTTTCTATGGATATATTAGAAAGAAGATGGCGAAGATATCACTTTAAAAATCTTACATATTTTGGAATAAGTATTGTTGTTGGACTTATTTTACTTAAAACTCCTTTTTTTCGAGAAATAATATTTCACTTAG
>Ga0075667_109_pt1 | contig 5118 bp, 8 predicted proteins | sample RifGroA2_FD_68411 | JGI IMG/M metagenome (GOLD analysis project Ga0075667, IMG submission 68411) | Microgenomates (Roizmanbacteria) bacterium GW2011_GWA2_34_18 | reverse complement strand
AATCCTTTATCGAATTACGACCGCTGGAGCTGTTTTTTTAGGCATTGTTGCCGTAATGCCGGTTTTATTTTCAAAAATCACCGGACTAACTAATTTAGTAATTGGTGGTACGGGTATTTTAATCGTTGTTTCCGTTATTTTGGAAACTTTTAAAAAGGTCGAATCTCAATTGATGATGAGGAACTATGACCGCTTTGTGAAATAAGAATTATAATAATTATAATTTTTACCCGTATACCAGAACTATAGTTCGGTATAGGGTAACCCTGAACCGATCTTTGATCTGGTTCAAGGGTTATAAATTTTATATTAATCTATTATGGCTAAAAAAGGTTCAAGAATTGATGTTGGTTTAGTTTGTGAAGTATGTCATGCTGTTAATTATGTGGTTGATAAAAACAAAGTTAATACTACCGCTAGTTTGAAATTAAATAAGTTTTGCCAGAAATGTCGAAAACATACGGTTCATAAAGAAACAAAGAAGCTGGATTAAAAAATTATATGAAACTCGTGCTAATCGGGATTCAGGGGTCAGGTAAATCAACTCAAGGTAATTTATTATCTAAACAATTAAAGATTCCATATTTATCAACAGGTCATATTTTTAGAGAAATTGCCAAAGAAAAAACTCAATTAGGAAGATATATTAAGGAAACAGTTAACGCCGGACTTTTAGTTCCTGATGAAAAAACTATTGAAATTGTTAACTCCTATCTATCCCGTCCGGAATACAAAAAAGGCTACATCCTGGATGGATTTCCAAGAACGCTGGAACAGGTAAAAAAATTTAAAAATAATGTTGACAGAGTGATTTATCTTGATATTTCTCAGAAAGAAGCCATTTGGAGGTTATTTCATCGAGGTGATAATACGAGAAGCGATGAAACATTGCCAGCTTTAAAAAAACGAATCAGCTTATTTTACAAATTTACTGAACCGGTAATTGAATATTACAGGAAAGAAAATAAATTAATTGATATTGACGGAACAATAAAAATAGAAGAAGTCAATGAAGAAATTCTGAAGGGCTTAGGCAAACAGCTCATAAAGGATCAAGTAATAAACTGGAAAAGAAAAAGAAAAACCATCATTGCCATTGTTGGTTTACCTGGATCTGGAAAGACCGATGCGGCAGCTTTTTTTCAAAGAAAAAACCTAACGGTTATTCCTTTCGGAAAAACTGTTAACGACTATATTGATCAAAGAAAATTACCCCATAGTGAGCAAGTTCACAAAAAAATCAGGGAAGAAATAAGAATAAAATATGGAAAGGAAGCCATAGCAATTTTGAATATTAAAAAGATTAAAAAATCTTTAAAAAATAATTCGATTATTGTTGTCGAAGGAATGCGTTCTTGGGAAGAATATTTATATTTAAAAAAAGAATTTCCAAAAGTTAATTTGGTAATAGTTTGTATTTATTCTGAGAAACATCTTCGTTACAAAAGAATTTCAAAAAGAAACAACCGATCGGAACATTATGGTGAAGAAAGAGATATTAATGAAATAGTCGGAATCAATATGGGTCCGACGATAGCGTATGCGGATTATGTAATCAAGAACAATTATTCGCGGGAGGAATTTTACGATAAATTGGAATTAACATATCGGACAATTTATTTTTCTTAAATGGTGAATTTGAAAACTGATCAAGAAATCAAAGTCATGGCGGAAGGTGGTAAAAAATTAAAACGTGTGGTTGAAAAATTACTACCTTTAATTAAAGAAGGTGTTACGACAAAAGAAATAGACGACAAAGCAGAAGAATTGATAAAAGAACAGGGAGGGAAATCATCGTTTAAGACTGTGACAGGTTATGCGTACACAATCTGTACACCAATTGACGAACAAATAGTTCATACTAAGCCCAGCAATCGAATCTTAAAAGATGAAGACGTTTTCACGTTAGATATAGGCGTGTTATATAAAGGCTTCCATACTGATTATGCAATTACCAGGGTAATAGGAGAATGTAGAGACGAAAAAACTAATAAGTTCTTAAGAATAGGGGAGGAAACACTATATCAAGCGATTAAGAAAGCCAAAATAGGGAACCGTCTCGGTCATATTTCTTCGGTGATAGAAAAAGAAATCACTGGTAACGGGTATTTTGTCATAAAAAAGTTGACAGGCCACGGAATTGGAAAAAAATTGCATGAAGATCCCTATGTCTTTGGTTTTATTGATCGGCCGATTAACAAATCATTATTAATAAAAAAAGGTTTAGTGATAGCCATTGAAATTATTTATGCAATGGGAACAAACAAGATGATTTACGAAGAAGATAACTGGTCAATTATTACTAAGGATCGGAGCTTGTCCGCCTGCTTTGAACATACAGTGGCGGTTACTAACCAGGGTCCAGTAATTTTGACATGAATATAAAATAATTTTATGTTAAAATATAGACTTTATGAAGGATAATGTGATTACGGTCGAGGGAGAGGTCATCGAAAATCTTCCCAACACCTTGTTTAAGGTAAAACTTTTGAATTCAGAAAAGGTGATTTTATGTTATCTGTCAGGAAAAATGAGAAAAAACTATATTAAAATTCTTCCAGGTGATAAGGTCAAATCGGAATTAACCCATTATGATCTGAATCGAGGGAGGATTGTTTATCGTAAATAACTATGAAAATTCAATCATCAGTAAAAAAGATTTGCCCTAAATGTAAAATAGTTAAAAGAAAAGGTAATCTTTACGTTGTTTGTTCTAATGTTAAACATAAACAAAAACAAGGGTAAATAAATTTATAAACTAAATTATGGCAAGGCTGTTAGGAGTGACTTTACCAGATGAAAAAAGAATTGACTACGCTTTGACGATTTTATATGGTATTGGTTGGAGCAACGTGAAAACAATTTTATCTCAAACGGGAATAGAGGCCAATAAAAAAGTTAAAGAAATAACTGAGGAAGAGTTTAAAAAAATTACTGAAGTGATTGAAAAAAATTATAAGGTTGAGGGTTATTTGCGAGAAGCAATTAATGAAAACATTAAAAGATTAAGAGAAATTGGTAGTTACCGTGGGATTAGACATGTGAAAGGGTTACCGGTTCATGGTCAGAGAACTAAAGCCAATGCCCGAACCAAACGAGGGAAGAGAAAGACTGTTGGAGCCCTAAAGAAAGAAATGTGGGCTAAATTAGAGCAAAATAAAACAACTGAAGCAGTAAAAGAAAAAACAACAAAGTAAAATTGTCCTTTGGGCAAAAATATGATTAATAAACAAACTAAAAAAAATGTTGTTGAAGGTAAAATTTATATTACCTCGACTTTTAACAATACTATAGTGACAATTACCGATGGAAAAGGTAACCCGATTGTAATCGGGTCTTGCGGGATGCATGGATTTTCCGGAACCAGAAAATCAACTCCTTATGCGGCAACCGTGACAACAGAGACCGCCTTAAAAAAAGCCGGTGAAAAATTTGGATTTCAAATCGCCGATGTCTTTGTCAAAGGAATTGGTCCGGGACGAGAAGCATCTTTAAGAGCGGTTAAAGCATCAAAAGTTGACATTAATAGAATTATTGATATTACACCGGTTCCTCATAATGGGGTGAGGCCGCCGAAGATAAGAAGGGTATAACGGTTATAATCATTATAAATATTATAAAAATTATATAAATGCGTTACTTAGGTCCAAAAAATAGAATTTCTCGGCGTGAAGGGGTGGATCTGGAGTTAAAAACCGTTGGTTCTAAATCTCATGCCCGATTACTAAAAAAACTTAATATTCCTCCCGGTCAACATGGACTGCGAAAAAGAAAAAAAGTATCGGAAAGAGGTACACAATTGAGAGAAAAACAGAAATTAAGGTTCATGTTTGGAATTACTGAAAAACAATTAAAAACGTATTTTAAGAAAGGTAGTTTTAAAAAAGGTAATACGGCTTTATATCTGTCTCAATTTTTGGAAAGAAGATTGGATAACATTATTTTTCATCTGGGTTTTGCTCCGACACGAGCCGCAGCCCGTCAATTGGTCAATCATGGACATATCGTTATCAACAAGAAAAAAGTTTCCATTCCCTCTTATCAGGTAAGAGTTGGTGAGGAAATAAGCTTTGTTGATAATAAAACCACTAAAATTCCATATATTGAAAACAGTTTAAATAATAAAGACATTATTTTGCCAATTTGGTTGGAGAAGAAAACGACTATTGGAAAATTGATTATGGAGCCAACTCAAGAAGTAATTGAAAAATTGATAAATCTAAGATTAATCATTGAATATTATTCCAGATAATATGACGGTTATAACCCATGAACCAGAGTAAATTCGGTTCAGGGTTACCCTATATCGAACGATAGTTCTGGTATACGGGTAAAATTATAAATTTTATAAAAAAATATGCTTAATCCAATTTTTTTCACCCAAAAAACAGAAGAGGGTAATTACGGCAAATTTATTATTGAACCTTTACCACAAGGTTTTGGTCAAAGTATGGGTCATGCTTTAAGAAGAACACTTCTTTCTTCATTAAAGGGAGTGGCCGTCACTAATATTAAATTTAATGATTCTCCTCATCTTTTCTCGGTTATTCCAGGAGTAAAAGAATCGGTCTTAGAGATGATGTTGAATTTAAAACAACTTAAATTTGACGTTAAAGAAGGTGGGCCTTATAAAGTCAGCTTCGAAGGAAAAGGAGCAAAAAAAATATTTGCCAAAAATATTGAAGGAGAAATAAAACCGATTAATGAAGATTTATATATTGCCGAGATGACCGATGATAAAGCCAAGCTTTCTTTTGAAGTAATTGTTGAAGTTGGAGTTGGCTATTCGACAGTTGAAGATAGAGAGGAAAAAAAGACCGGGTATATCCCAGTTGATGCTTTTTTCTCACCTATAAGGAAAGTTAACATCAAGGTTGAAGAAGCTAGAGTTGGCAGGAAAGGCAATTCCGATCGATTGATTATAGAAGTTGAAACTGATGGGAGTATCAAGCCGGTTGACGCTATTAAAGAAGCAGCTGAACTATTGACAGAATACTTTAGTTACCTTCTTTCTGGAAAAGACGCACCGGAATTAAAAAAACAAACTAGTGCGGCCGACGAGAAAAAAGAAGCGATTGATAAAAAATTATTTGAAATTATTATCGATGAATTAAATCT
>Ga0075667_124_pt1 | contig 5319 bp, 4 predicted proteins | sample RifGroA2_FD_68411 | JGI IMG/M metagenome (GOLD analysis project Ga0075667, IMG submission 68411) | Microgenomates (Roizmanbacteria) bacterium GW2011_GWA2_34_18 | reverse complement strand
ATTATTAAAAAGGGTATTAATTTTTTCGGCCATATCTTGAGAGTTGCGGGGCTTGATAAAAAAACCGTTTTGTCCATCTTTGACGGCCAGGGGAATTCCACCTTTTCGAGTGACAACAACCGGAGTTTCGCAAGCCATTGCTTCAAGGATAACTAATCCTAAAGGCTCATCCCAAACACTTGGCGCCACAAAAACATTAGCCCGGCTATAAAATTTAATTAAAAAATCAGTATCATCGCCAAAATGACCTAAAAATTTTACGTTGGAAACTTTTTCATCCTTAACCATTTTTTCCAGATTTTTTCTTTCGGGTCCATCACCTAAAATAAAGACTTTTCCCCTTATTTTTTTTGCTGCTCTGACTAAATATTTTACTCCTTTATAAACAGTTAATTTTCCGGCAAAAACAACGATCTTTTCTCCGGCAATATTGAACTGTTGGTCAATGTCGTCAGTGGCAACTTTTCTAAATTTGTTTATGTCGACGCCTCCTGGAATGACTCTGACACGTCTTCGATAATCATCACCAAAAACTTTAAACAGCCACTCTTTAGTGTAAAAAGAATTGGGAATAATGCGGCGGGCTCGACGAAGGGCGTCCATAGTCAAAGCCAGATATCTTTTATCTTTTTGGGCAGTTGGGAGTTCTGAACCGTGAACTGTAATAATATAAGGAATTTGATAAGTTGATTTTACGAAACGGGCGGCCCAGGAAAAAGGAAAAGCATGGTGGACGTGAATGATGTTTGGGTGAAAATCCTCAACTGCGTCCACGGTATGATTTAGAAAACTTTTATAAATTGTCAGTATTTCCCGGTGAGAAATATCTTTATAAAGCCGGCCATTTTTCCATTCAGGATGTCCGGTAAAGGAAACATTAAAAGGCATTTTTATTGGGTACATTTTAACGTTGCTATTGGTTAGCTGGCGATGGTCTGGAGCGACCATAGCGACCTCATAATGTTTAGAGACTTCGCGGGCCAGATAGCGGGCATAAGTACCCGAGCCTGAGCCATAAAGCGGAAATGTTTGCAGGTAAAGAATCCTTAATTTATTATCCATAATGCTCGTCAATTATAGCATTTTAAAATTTAATTTCAGTTGGGAAAAGATTTTGGAAAAAATTTCCGTTTCTAATAATTTTTTTTCTTGGGACAAAAAATTTTGCAAAGAATATTTTTCACCCTCAATCCATTTTTGTTTATTATCTATATCACGGCCGTGGGATAGATATTTAGGTTGGCGGTTGTCAACTCCAATTCTCACTCGCCAAAAATCTTTTGTTTTAAGATGTTGTTCAATAGATTCCAAACCGTTATGGAGTTGGGGACCGACCCCGAATTGGATATGGAATTTGCCTAAAGGAATATCGAGGTCGTCATGAACGACGATTAATTTTTCATTTTTCATTTTAAATTTTTCAATGAGTTTTTTAACAGCGAGGCCGGAATTGTTCATGAAAGCAAGAGGCTTAGCCAAAACAATTGTTTCATTGTTCGATTGTTTCATTGTTATAAACAATTTTTCTTTTTTAACAATAGAGCAATAGAGCAATGAAGCAATGAAGTCAATAAACATCTGCCCGACATTGTGACGGTTATTTTTATATTTAATTCCGGGATTGCCGAGGCCAACTATTAGTAACATAGTAGTTATTATAATAGATTTTTGCTATTATAAAAATATTAAATCCTAAATGTTAAAGATTAAAGAAATATTAAAGATTAAATTTCAAACAAAAACAAAAAATGTTTAACAGTTTAATATTTGAGACTTTTTTAATATTTAACCTTTAATCTTTAAAAATTAAGCTATGTCCAATTACATTTCCGATTCCTCAAAATCCCACTGGGTGGTTTATACTCCGGAAAGAGTCAACCGAACGGGAATGAATGAAAAAGAAGATCGTTGTCCGTTTTGTCCAGGGGCGGAATCGGACACACCTCCGGAAGTCTACCGGGTGGGTGGGGGAGAAGCCAATAAACTGGGTTGGACGGTTCGCGTCGTTCCCAATATGTTCCCGATTACCGATGTCCACGAAGTGGTCATTCATTCACCCGATCACCATAAAAATATTGAAGATCTATCTCAGGCAGAAGTTGAAGAAATTTTAAAGACTTATATTAACCGGTTTAATTTTCTAAAAACTAAAGGCAAGGTATTTATTTTCTGCAATCAAAGTTTATCAAGTGGGGCTTCATTAATTCATCCGCATTCGCAGATTACCGTTGTTCCTAATGGTATTCCGGCCGAGACTTTGCCAGTCCAACCAATAGTCAATATAGTTGAACAAAATAATAGTTTTGTTTCTTACTGTCCAGATTTCTCCGAATGGACTTATGAGATGTGGATTAGAGAAATAACAAATAACAAATCACAAATAACAAATGAATTACAAATATCAAATTTTAAAGATCCAAACGAAACACAAATAAAAGATTTGGCAATAATTCTTCAGTCAATGTTAATTAGACTGAAGAAAGTTCATGATGCGTCGGTTCATTATTCAAAAAAACCATTCGGTTACAATTTTTATATCCATCCATACGACCCTTGGTACCTCCGTATTATTTCCCGTTTTTCCGAGCGGGCCGGATTTGAACTGGCAACCGGAATAATGGTCAATTCGGTAAATCCAAAAAAAGCTGCCAATGAGCTTAAACTTCAATAAAAATTCCGTCCGTTGAAATAATAATTCCAATTGCCCTTGATTTTAATAAAAGAATATTGATATATTGATTATTATGGCTGAAAATGACGCGACTCCAATAGATAAAAGTTCGGTTGAGAGTTTAAAAAAACGAATATTGGATAGTCTTTATGATGGAATAATGGATGCAATGATCAATGGTAGAGCAACTTTAAAAGATGGGAAAGAAAGTGCTCACTTTATCTTAGGAAAATTTAAAACTGTCAAAACAAAAAATGAATTATTACAGTTTTTATATGATCTTTCCACAAAATGGTCAGTCTATAGTCCGTACTACGTAAAAATGAAATATAGTCTAACTGAGTCAGAAGATACAAAGAAAATTCAGGAATTAAAAAATAAACTTTACAATTTTATTAGGCCAAATTAATTATGCCAGGTGCACCAGTTCCAGATGTCCAGGTAGTAAGACCACAAGAAGTAATTGGAGCATTAACAAAAGAACGAGCAAAGATTAATTTTGCAATGCCGCAGGATGAGTTAGATCAAATTCATGCTGTTCAAAAAGCTCGAGGTCAGGAAGGATCTCTTGGTGCTTTTACTGCACTTGAGTCGGCCCGATTAGCAGCTGAGACAGGAGATAAGCAATGGGAAGGGGCCAGAGGTGAAGATATAAAAAAATTATTTACAGGTCCACACGGTGATAAAGTTGCGGCATTAGTCGAACAGGCAAATGATGTTCAAAGGGCTTTAGAAATTATTGGTTTAGATCCTGCACAACAGGACGTTAGGTTGCAAGAGATGAAGGATGCTCAGTTAATTGATGATACAAAATATTTTGATGCTAATGCACTAATTGAATCTGTCTGTAATCAAATGGCCGCTAACAAAACTTTTGACGTTTGTTTCCCGATGTTAAATGCCAGCCGTATGACGGTAAAAGAAAAAGCGATTTGGTTTAGGGAAGCTTTGCCACAAGTGCCGTCTGTTCGAAAAGCGATTTCCGAGGCGATGGCCAAATGGCAGGAAAGTGTTTTTAAATTTACCGATGTCCCCCAAACAGAAAGAACTGTGTTAGAAAACCAGAAGTCTGAAAAAGTAACGAAAGCCAGTAATACCAAGACAGCATTAAACACTTTTATAACTACCGGTCTTAAAATTGATACAGCAACTATTGACCCAATGCAGCAAGCAGCTCTTGAATTGGCGATGGCCAAAGGGGATGTAATTGCGGTAAGACAAGTTTTGCTTCGGGCAGATAATTTTAATTCACAAGAAATTGTAGAGATAAAAACTTATGAACAAAAATTGACCGAACTAGCAAGAAATAGAGAATTAAAAAAGAATCCACCGGCGAATGCAAACAAAGCTTTTATAGATAAGGAAATTACAAGGCTTATTGGAGAAACTCAAACTTCTCCAGCTAAATACGCCAGATACCAAGAAATAAACGAATATACTAATGATGAAGTTTTTAAATTAAATTTGACTGAATATAAAAGTCAGACAAAAGAAGCTAATGATTTGGCGATTAAGATTTCTACTTTACCGACTAATCAAAACGAAATTAAACTTCAAATCCAGCGAGAAAGAGAAGAAAGAGCAGCTCTAGATAGTCTTAAAGTCGATGCCTTTATCAGTAAGGCGATTATTGCCGGTTACGATGAGGCAGAAGCCTCTTATGCTTTAGCAAAACAATCAGGTGACGCCCAGAGACTTAAAGAGGCCGAACAGGCGGGACGAATGGACGAGGCCGTTATGTATACAAACAAAACGAAGAGATGGATAGAGGCTAAAGGAGATGGCCATCCTGAAAAAGTCCAATTGAAAAATATTAGAACCGATTTAATAACTCTTAAAAAAGATAATAAGGATGATGCCGCAATAAAGTATTTCATCGCTCGAGACGCTGGATTATTTGATAAAGAATTAAAATTTAAGATAGGGCCGGATGACAAAACAGGCGAAGACATAGCAGTATTAATTGAAGCCGGTACTATAAGTGCTCGTCAAGCTCTTGCATATTTGGATACTTCAAGATACCAAAGATTAACCAATCTAATTTCCACAACAAGCGAAGATGGATCGACATCTGATAAAGGCACCATTGGAGATTATAGAGAAACACTGATCATGGATTATAACCGGGCCTTAAGATATATTAATCAAGGCCGAGTCGGTAGAGCAATTAGATATGGAAAAGGCGAAAAACAATTACAGTTGGTTGATGAAAAAACACAAGCAGAAAATTTTGAACTTACCTCAATGGAATGGAAAGATATAGTGACACAACTTGGACCGACCAATATTGAGGCTGCATATAAAAAAGATGAAAATATAATGAAATTTATAAATAAGCTTAAAGAAAAAGGTTATGCATCCAATCCAGGCGTGTGGTTGAGCTTGCTAATGATGATAGGATTTTTGAAGCGTGAATAGTAATTGATGCGGTTAGAGCAATTTTCGTCCGTTGGTATTATGCTTCTAACTGCTCTTGATTTTGATTAAGTTATTTTGATATATTAATAATTATGGACAAAGATTCTATAAAGGTTGACTTACTTAAGATCAAAATAAAAGATCTTATTTCAAGAAAAATCGTCGAAATACTTGTGGATAAAAAGCTTCCTTTTAAGCAGATTCAAGACATGGCCGTGGATATTACCGAT
>Ga0075667_131_pt1 | contig 5844 bp, 4 predicted proteins | sample RifGroA2_FD_68411 | JGI IMG/M metagenome (GOLD analysis project Ga0075667, IMG submission 68411) | Microgenomates (Roizmanbacteria) bacterium GW2011_GWA2_34_18 | reverse complement strand
TGTTCGATCTGGCCTGGTGAATGAGTGACAAGAGCGAGTGTTGATCCTTGAGCTTGGAACTCGCTAATTCTTTTTAGACATTTTTCCTGAAATTTGGTATCGCCGACGGCCAAAATTTCATCAACCAATAAAATTTCCGGTTTTTCGGCAACAGCGACGGAAAAAGCCAGGCGCATATACATACCGGATGAATAATGTTTGACAGGCTGATCCATAAAAGATTCCAGTTCGGAAAAATCAACAATTGATTGATAAAGTTTATCCATGTCTTTTTTCTTAATTCCAAGAATTGAGCCGTTGAGGTAAACGTTTTCCCGGCCGGTCAGCTCGGGATGAAAACCGGCCCCAAGTTCGATAAGTGGTGCGACTTTGCCGTTGACGGTGATTCTTCCGTCTGATGGTTTAGTGACACCGGCAATAATTTTAAGTAAAGTTGATTTACCCGAGCCGTTTCTACCTAAAATTCCCAAAGACTCGCCTTTATTAATCTCGAAGTTTAAATGGGATAAAGCATGGAAGGCGTGTTTTGTCGATTGACCGGAAAATAAAGCAGGTAGGAATTCTTTGAAAGTGCGCTGTCTTTGTAAACTATAGACTTTACTCAAATTTTCTGCTTTGATTATGTTAAACATAGTCTGCGAATTCTCCCTCTGATTTTTTAAATATTAAATAAGCAACGAGATAAAAAATTATTGAGGTTATTGCGGCGATGCCGAGGCTGTTTAAATTAGGTGAACCACCACCCAAGACCGTCTGTCGGTAAGCATTAATAATGACTGACATCGGATTAAGAGTAAAAATAAATCGATATTTTTCTGGAAACTGTTCAATCGGGTAAAGTACCGGAGTAAGATAAAACCATAAAGAAATAATTAAGTTTAGAAGATATTGAATATCGCGGTAAAAAAGATTAAATGAAGCAATAAGCAGTGATAAAGCAGCGGTGAAAATTAACTGAATCGCAAAAATCGGGATTACCCATAAAACCTGCCAATTTAAGGAAATATGAAAGTAAATAAAAAATGGAATTAATACTAAGCAGGAATAAAGAAAATCAACGATTTTGGCCATGATCGTTCCGTAAACTAAAATTTCTCTAGGAAAATAAATTTTGGTTATCAATGAAGAATTTCCTACCAGAGCATTTGAGGCCGAAGAAAGACTCGTCGAAAAAAAGTTCCAAGGTAAAAGTCCAACCATTAAAAAGACAATATAAGGAACGGAAAAAGAAGAGATGCGAAAAATGGTGGAGAAAACAAAAGTCATCACTAAGAGTTGAAATAAAGGATTCAGGATAACCCAGGCATAACCTAAGATTGATTGTTTGTAGCGTTGAGTAATTTCGCGGCGCGCGAGATTAAAAAGAAGTTCACGGTAGGAAAAAAAGAGCTTTAAATTTAAGATAAGTTTTTTTATCTTGGACATTAATATATTCTACTAAATTTTTACCCTAAGTGAAAGATTTTGCCGGCAAAGGTGACGACGACGGCGATAGTGATAACTATGGCGGAAAGGCGGAGAAACCAACTGGCCAAGCCGTGGGAAGCGTATTTTCCCATAATTTCCGTACTTTCAGAAAAACTGATGAGAAAATAAAAAATTATCGGCAACAGAGCAGCGTTTAAAAAGTCGGCATAAAGAGTCAAGCCAAAAAGCGAGGTTTGTGGAAATAAGGTAATGATTAAAGCAACGACGATCTGGACAATAAAAAACATATAAAAAAGACGACCTTTTTTAAAGTCGGCGTCAAGTGAACCTTCAAATCCAAACATCTCCGAAAAGACATAGGCAGTTGCTAGAGGAACAATCGTCAAACCTAAAATTGAGGCGGAAAAAAGGCCGACGGAAAAAAGAACTGTTGCCAAATGTCCGGCAATAGGAGTCATCGATAAAGCTGCCGAATAACCATCGGCTACCTTAATATGATTAGCGAATAAAGTATAGGTGACGGCAATAGCCATCATCCAGGATAAAAAGTTAAACCAATATGTAAAATCGGCAACATTAATTTTTTTCGGGAAAATAAAACTCTCCTGAATGGCTTCTCCCCAGTTAGGTTTAGTGAGAATGGCCGAGATGATATAAGCAATATAGAAAAGGATCATAAACAAAAAAATCCGTTGAAGCCTTTTATAATTAAATTTAATGACGATGAAGATTAATGCGAAGCAAATAAGAATTAAAAATAATTGCCAGGGAAGATTAAAAAGTTGCAAGGCCGATTTTAGACCGGAAACATTTTGTAAAACCACTCCCTGGTTGGCGATAAAATAAAAAATAAAAACAAATAAAGAAATCTTGACCCCATATCTTTCACGAATCAGACTGCCCAGTCCCCGATTGGTGACAATGGCAATCCGGGCGCCGACTTCTTGAGTCGTGGCCAGAAGAATGGTAATAGGGATGACCATATATTGAGAAGCCATGCCGAAAAATGAAGCGGCCACCGTATAGGTGGCCACGCCTCCGGCGTCATTGTCAGCTACCGCAGTAATAATACCGGGTCCTAAGACAGCCAGGAAAATAATTAAACGATATTTAAATTTTTGGAAGAATTTTTGTAGTTTACCCATTAATTAGTTTAATAATGGTTAGGATACTACTAAAACGAATGCGAGTCAAGGTAATTTATAAAAGTCAAAACTTAAAAGTTAAAAGTCAAAAATTAAAGTAAAAATTAAAAAGTTTTTTTATACTTTTTACTTTTGAATTGTAATTTTGCCTTTTGCCTTTTGACTTTTGAGTTATAATGTTCTGATGAATACTTACAAAACCGTCTACGTAACCGGCTCAATCGCCTATGATACGATTATGGACTTCCCGGGGGAGTTTAAGGAGCATTTTCATTTAGAAAAGCTTCATCAGATTAATGTTTCTTTTGTAGTCGATAAATTAGAAAAACAATTAGGAGGAACGGGGACGAATATTGGGTACAACATTTCAAAAATAATAAATAACAAATCACAAATAACAAATAAATATCAAATATCAAATAATAAAATCAAAACAAAACAAAGGATTACGCTTCTTGGGTCGGTGGGAAAAGATGGAAAAGAGTTTGTAAAATTTTTTAAAAAAAATAAGATTGATGTGAGTGGAGTTATTGTTGATAAAAAATTATATACTGCCTCCGGGTCGGTCATTACCGATATAAAAAATAATCAGATCTGGGGATTTTATTATGGTGCTTCGGAAAAAATTCCTTACATTGACTTTAAAAAAATAAATAGAGAAACCGATCTTTTAGTCATCTCGGCCAATCATCAAAATTCTTTTTTATATTTTCAAAAGGAGGCGATTAAACATAAAATTCCTTATTTATACGATCCGGGAATGACTTTGACTTGGATTATTGATAAGGATCTGAAAGAAGGGGTAATGAACTGCCGATATTTAGTGGGAAATGATTATGAAATAGCGATGATTACGAAAAGAATTAAGAAAACAATTAAAGAATTAACGAATTGCGGATTAAAAATAATTACAACGTTGGGGGAGGAAGGGGTGAGATATGAAGAAAAATCTAAAATCATAAAAATACCGGCATACAAGGTGAAAAAGATGATTGATCCGACTGGAGCCGGAGATGCTTGGAGAGGCGGGTTTGTGGCAGGATTGTTGTTTGGTTATTCGACCGAAGATTGTTTGAAATTAGGTAATGTGATGGCTAGTTTTGCCATTGAAAAATACGGAACGGTTAATCATCGGCCAACAAAAAAAGAGATTGAGAAAAGACTTGAAAAAATAACAAATATTAAATAATAAATAACAATTGAATAACAAATAATAAATATTAAATATTTAAAACATTTGTTATTTGATATTTAAAATTCAATTGATATTTGTTATTTGTTATTTATAATTAAGAATATTAAATTATGAAATTCGACATTAAAGATATTAAATTGGCACCTTTGGGAAATCAACTGATTAACTGGGCGTATTTGCAGATGCCGGTTTTGGATTTAATCAGAAAGAGATTTAAAAAAGAAAAACCTTTACGAGGAATTATCTTGGCTGCTTGTCTCCATGTTACGTCAGAAACCGCCAATTTAATGATTACTTTAAAAGAGGGTGGAGCCAAAGTTTTTTTGTGTGCCTCCAATCCCCTGTCAACCAACGATGCCGTAGCCGCTTCTCTTGTCAAAAATTATTCTATCCCCACTTTTGCCATTAAAGGTGAAGATAATAAAAGTTATTATTCTCATCTAAATCAAGTCCTTGATGAAAAACCTAACTTGACGATGGATGATGGGGCTGATTTAGTTAGTTTGTTACATAAATTAAAAATTAAAAATGAAAAATTAAGAATTAAAATTGAAAATAATAAAAAGGAAGAATGGGAGTTTTATGGATCATCTGAAGAGACGACTACAGGTGTCATTCGATTACGGGCGATGGAAAAAGATAAGGCTTTAAAGATTCCGGTACTCGCGGTCAATGATAATTTAACCAAACATCTATTTGATAATCGTTACGGAACCGGTCAGTCAAGTATTGACGGAATTATTCGGGCAACCAATATTTTACTGGCCGGAAAAAAATTTGTCGTCTGTGGATATGGTTGGTGCGGACGAGGAGTGGCGATGAGGGCTAAAGGGATGGGCAGCCAGGTGATTGTTTGTGAAGTTGACCCGGTCAAAGCCCTTGAAGCGTTAATGGACGGATTTTTAGTAATGACTTTATTAGAGGCGATTAAACAAGCCGATATTGTTTTATCGACGACCGGTGATAAATACGTCGTTGATGAAGAGCATTTGAAAGTAGCAAAACCTGGTGTGATTTTAGCCAATGCCGGTCATTTTGATGTTGAGATTAATAAGCAAGCTTTAAAAAAATTGGCCAAGAAAATTAAACAAGTCCGTCCGATGGTGGAAGAATTTGATTTCGGAACAAAAAAAGTTTATTTATTGGCAGAAGGGCGATTAGTTAATTTGGCGGCGGCCGAAGGCCATCCTGCCTCCGTAATGGATATGAGTTTTGCCGGTCAGGCAATTGGTGCGGAATATCTTTGGAAAAATAAAGGAAAATTTAAAAATAAAGTTTATTCACTACCTCAAGAATTAGATAACGAAATTGCTCGCTTGAAATTAAATTCAGAAGGTGTTAAAATCGATAAATTAACTAAAGAACAAAAAAAATATTTGAATAGCTGGCAGGAGGGAACATAGGGAGAGATAAAATATCAAGAGAGATGGAGATGAGATTTAGCTCGTTAAGATCCATCCAGCAACCCTTCGATTGGCAAGGGCCAAGCCGATCCGAGTTGGGTGCTAAAACTAAGAGAGATATGCTCGAAAGCGAGAAATTTTTTTATTAACCCGCATCGAGCGGGATTTTTATTATAAATTATTAATTATTGAAGCTCGATATTGAAATTTTTTAACGGAAAACAAAAAACCGTAAAAAATTTAATATCTTCGCTTTTTATTAAAGTCATATGAGTAATACTTTCACTTCGGAATCTGTTTGTGCAGGGCATCCTGATAAAATTTGCGATCAGGTGAGCGATGCAATCTTAGATGATGCTTTTAAAATCGACAAATATTCTCGGGTCGCGGTTGAGACGATGGTGACAAAAAATTTTATAGCTATGGCCGGTGAAGTAACGACTAAAGCAAAATTAAATTATAAAAAAATTGCTCAACAAGTAGTAAAAAATTTAGGTTATACAATCCCGGTGTTAAATTTTTCCGATAAATCAGAAATTGTTGTTAAAATTCATACCCAGTCCCCGGAAATTGCCGTTGGTGTTGATAGTTCCGGTGCAGGAGATCAGGGAATGATGTTTGGTTATGCAAGCCGTGAAACTAAAGAGTTAATGCCGCTGCCAATAATGTTGGC
>Ga0075667_129_pt1 | contig 6155 bp, 10 predicted proteins | sample RifGroA2_FD_68411 | JGI IMG/M metagenome (GOLD analysis project Ga0075667, IMG submission 68411) | Microgenomates (Roizmanbacteria) bacterium GW2011_GWA2_34_18 | reverse complement strand
AAATAAATAATCAAATGTATAAATGATTAAATACATTTAATTCATTTTTTCATTTATTTAACTATTTTATTATTTGTTTATTTAGACATTTTAAATATGCTAGCCAAAATATTTTCCGGTACCGTCATCGGCTTGGATGGAATTTTAATTGAAGTTGAGGTCGATGTGGCGGCCCAAGGTTTTCCCGGCTTTACCATCGTTGGTCTGCCGGATAAATCAGTGGCTGAGGCAAAAGAGAGAGTTAGAGCGGCTATTATTAATGCCTCCTTTAAAGTCCCCGACACTCGAATTACTGTTAATTTGGCGCCGGCCGATATTCCTAAGGTCGGCTCGGCTTTTGATCTGCCGATAGCGGTTGGGATTTTATCGGCTGGCGGTATGATTAAAAAAGAAATCTTAAGTGACAGTCTTTTTTTAGGCGAACTTTCTTTAAGAAGTGACGTTCGTCGGGTATCGGGAGCAATTTCAATTGCTCTTTTAGCCAAATCAAAAAAAATCAAGAAAATTTTTGTCTCTAGAGAAAATATTTCCGAGGTAATTTTAATCGATGACATTGAAGTTTATCCGGTCGATAGCTTAATTGATTTGATTTTACATTTGAATGGGGATAAACTAATTGCTCCTTTTCCTCATCAGGATTTTATCAGTCTGATCAAAGAAGAAAAATACGATTATTTATTTGAAGATATTAAAGGTCAAGAAATGGCCAAGCGGGCTTTGGAAATAGCAGCCGCGGGTTTTCACAATATTATCCTTAAAGGTCCGCCGGGAACAGGGAAGACTTTACTGTCGCGGGCTTTTCCTTCGATTTTGCCAATGATGGAAAAAGAGGAGATTCTTGAAGTGACAAAAATCTATTCAGTGGCCGGACTACTGCAGAATCATAACTTTATTGCCAGTCGGCCATTCCGCTCTCCTCATCATACGACGTCTCGAATTGGTCTGGTTGGGGGTGGTTCAAATCCTACCCCTGGTGAGATTTCTTTAGCCCACCGGGGTGTTTTATTTTTGGATGAGATTCCCGAGTTTCCCCGATCGACTTTGGAGTCGTTACGTCAACCCTTAGAGGATGGTTTTATTACGATTTCCCGAGCTTCTGGAACTTTGATTTTTCCTTCCCGTTTTCTACTTCTGGCTGCCTCAAATCCCTGTCCATGCGGATACTTAGGCCATGAAAAAAAACCTTGTCATTGTTTGCCCGGTACGATTCTTAAATATCGAAAAAGATTATCAGGTCCGCTTTTGGATAGAATAGATTTACACATCGATGTTCCGTCGGTCAGCGAAGAAAAACTAACCAGTAATATAATGAACGAGTCCAGTCAAAAGGTCAGAGAAAGGGTAGTTAAAGCTCGAGAAATTCAAAAGAAAAGACTCAAAGAACTAAAGATTTTTACCAATGGAGAAATGTCATCAGCTCAGATAAAAAAGTTTTGCCAGTTAACTCCGGAAGCAATCAATCTTTTAAAGCAGGCGATTTCTAAGTTATCTTTATCAGCCCGCAGTTATTTCAAGACGATTAAAATTAGTCAAACGATTGCCGATTTAAACGGAAAAGAAATAATTGATGTTTCTTATGTAGCTGAAGCTTTACAATTTAGATCACATGATGAATAGGCATTGACAAGGAAAAAAAGATTCTTTATACTTTTTCACATATGTTTAACTTCTTAACGGTAATGGCAGCAGACGTTAGTTATGCTCCGGTTAATGTTGGTTTTAAAATTCCTGAGTTTAATGTAGTTTTGACTTTCATCATAAGGTTTTTCTTTATTGTAGCTGGTTTAATAGCCCTTCTTTATCTTTTGTTGGGCGCTGTAGCTTGGATTACATCAGGAGGTAATAAAGAATCAGTTGATAAAGCAAGAGAAAAAATTCAGGCGGCTTTAGTGGGACTTATTCTTATTTTCGTTGTTTTAGCTTTGATTGCGGTTATAGAAAATATCTTTTTTCTTCCAAATCAAGGATTAGGACTAACTAAACCTATCGTGTTTCCAGGTTTAATTACGCCTAACTAATTATCTCTTAATTGTGTTTAACTTATTTTTGCCTCTTTTTACAGTTTCTGCTCAGATAAAGGGATGGGAAGAACCAGGAAATAGCTGCGTCGTTGACGGCGTTCCCACCCTGAAATGTTTAGAGATAGTTTTTGGCAACATCCTTTATATGTCTTCATTTTTTATTATCATTGTTCTTTTTATTATGTTTGTTGTTGGCTCATTTCGTTACCTGACTTCGTTTGGTAACGCGGAGAGAATCAAAAAAGCTCAAGGAACTTTGAAGTATGCTTTGATTGGATTTATATTATTTGTCAGCGCTTTTTTAATTTTGACAATAGTTCAAACATTATTCTTGCCAAAAGTAGACCCCAATAACCCTGGAGGGACTCCAAATCTATTTGAATTTAAGTTAGGAGAATGACAGTAAAGGTTAAATGGTTAAATATTAAAGGTTAAAGAAATATTAAATAACAAAATATTAAACGTTTTTATGTTTAACTGTTTAATCTTTAACAGTTTGCTTAACCTTTAATCTTTAAGATTTAATATTTACTTTGAGGGTGTCACGAAGATTACCTTAACTCCTTTATCTTCAGGAATTGGTGAGGTCATTTTATTTTTTTCTTTAATAAAGTTATAAGAAACAAACATTAAGAGAGCAATACCGATGGCAATTAAAATAATTCCGAAATTTTTCATAGATTTGTCTTTTCTTTAATTAAAAACTTTGGTCTTTTTTGGACTTCCTGATATATTTTACCAATATATTCACCGATTATTCCAATTGTGATCAGTTGAATACCCCCAAGAAACATGATCGCAGTAAAAAGTCCAGCCCAACCAATAACAAACGATTGAGGAGAAACAGCCTTTCTAATTAGTTCGTATATTATCCCTAAAAAACCAAGTATTCCAGACAGAAAGCCGAAATAAGTGGCAATTCTCAATGGCTTGACGGAAAAAGAAGTAATTCCTTCCAAGGCAAAATTTAGCATCTTAAAAAACCCATAATGAGTCTGACCGGAAAATCTTTTATCTCTTTTGAAATAGACAAATTTAGTTGGAAAACCGCCCCAGGAAACTAAACCTCGCAAAAAACTTGGTTTTTCCTGAAGATTATTTAAAAATCCAACAACTTCTTTATCAAGCAGGCGGAAGTCACCCACTTCTTGGGGAATCGGGGTGTCGGACAAGAAATTAATCAGCTGATAAAAAATTGTTGCTGTGGTTTTCTTAAAAAAGTTATCACCCTGTCTTTCATTTCTTTTTGCATAAACTATTTTTGCGCCCGTTTGCCATTTTTCAATCATCTGAGGAATGATTTCCGGAGGATCTTGAAGGTCGGCGTCAATCGTAATCACACAGTCCCCCTTACTGACTTCATATCCAGCCGTTAAGGCCATTTGGTGGCCAAAATTTCTAAAGAAAGAAATTAATTTAATCCGGTTATTTTTATTAATTTGTTTTTTAACTATTTCCGGAGTTTTATCAATTGAGCCATCGTCAACAAAAATTATTTCATACTGATAATTTTTTAAAACAGGAATAAGACGTTTTATCAAAGGATCTATATTTTGTTCTTCATTATAGACGGGGATGATGATTGATAAAAGAAAGCGATTCATAACTTATATTATATTAAAAAATTCTTTCAATTATATATTGATTATATGATTATCAGTAACAAGAACGATACTTATAATTGTTTTAATAATTTAAAATCCTTATTTACTAAAGCTTCTTTTTTAGCTTTAGTCCATTTTTTAATTTATATTTCTCTTTTCATTACTTCTTGCAAAGTGATATATTCTTCAAAATAAACTAACTTAAGTGGTTTTTTAACTCTTTAATATTTTGCAGATTTATATTTATCAAAATTATGTTCATTGATTCTTCTTTCTAAATTATTAGTTTGACCACAATAAAGTGAATTATCCGAACACCGAAGAATATAGAAGTAAAACATTATATGGTTCGACTTCGTCCTTCAACTTCGTTCAGGACTACGCTCACCACATTCGACTCTTAGATGGCTATAGCCATGAGCGAGGAGCGAAGCGACGAGTCGAATGGTTACGGGGCCGGGAGTCGAACCACGGTCTAGGAGATTATGCAAACTGTTGCTCCAATTACTTAGAGTGTCGGACTCCGATACAGCCAAATTTTCTAGTCCCAAATTACTTCGGAACGAGCCCATTTTTGAGCCTCCTGTGCAGCCGTACACTACCCCGTATTGTTAAATTACGTGTAAATTATACTAAATTATTAGCATTTATGCTCCTCTAAATAACATTGTCATCCCCGCGTAGGCGGGGATCCAGTCTATGATTGCAAAGTTATATTGGGTTTATGAGGAAATTAATTTAAGTATAATTAAAGCATGAAACGGTGGCAGAAATATTGGCTATACTTCGTAATTGTTATTTTTGCACTACATTTTATTCGGGATATTTTTCAACACTTTGGTATTAGAAACTTTCTTTCAACATTTTTTGAATCAACAGGCCAACCTAAAGTTCCACTTATTTTTTACTATACTGTTTATAATACCGTTGTAATAGCAATTATTGAAGTAATTTTTTCTGTTATTTGTTTAAAACGTAATAAGTTTGGTGCTCTGGGTAAAACAACAATCATTATAGCAATCTCACTTTTTATTCTTTGGTTATTTTATTATTTTGTTCTTTAATTATTAAAAAATAACTCCCACCACTGCCTCCAGTTTGGTAAGGGAGTCGGGGTAATGGAGACGGGTGTTTTGGTTGGAGAAGGTAAGATTAAAGCAACTTCATTATCTTTTAATAAGTTAAGATTATTACGGATAGTTTTTTCGATTTCTTCCTGACTTTTTTTCCGGACAACTTCAGTTTTTAATTCAATATTGCGTTTTTTTTCTTTATCAAAGTTTTGTTTAAACTGTTGATAGAATTGCAGTTTGCTTTTATAACCAAATAGATTTCTTAATAAAGAAGAAAAGAGGAAAATAAGCAGAAAGACAAAGATTATGTTCTTAATTAGTTTCATATACTAATTATAGTCTAGGAAATTGTTCCATTGTTCAATTGTTACATTGTTGTTCGTTAACAATGAAACCATGAAACAATGAAGCAATCTAGGAATTAAGTTATAACGTGAGATATTCTTGGAGAGTTTTCATTATTCTGCCCGGATCAACCTTTGATTTTAATTGTTTCATACAAATTCCAATAATAGCTTTCGGGTTATTGTTAAAAATGGCTTGATTTTCTTTAATGATTTTTTGGACTTCGCCTTTAAGTTGCTCATCGCTGATTTCTGCTGGCAGATAAACGGAAACGATTTCTAACTGTTTTTTGCTATCATCGCTTAAATCTTTTCTTCCGCCTTTTTCAAAAGCCTCAATTGACTCTTTTAATTCTTTAGTCACTTTTTTTATGACCACTAAAGTTTCCTCATCATTTAACTCTCCGCCGGCTGGCGGATTTTTATCAATCTCTTTATTTTTAATCTGTGCTAAAATGAAACGAAGAATTTCCAATTTAGTCTTATCACCGCTTTTTAGAGCGATGACCTGATCATCTTGAAGTTTTTGTCTTAACATTACATAATTATAATCTATGACCCTTCAATAAAACAAGTTCAGGGTCATGGTGAGTTATACCGAACCATGAGAAAAAAAACAAGCAAGGACATTTTATCACTTATTAATAATATTCAAAAAATAATTTCCACCAAACCAAATACTAACCAAATGTTTGAGGAGGTACAGATGATGAAGTTTAAAATAAAGCCAATCCAAGGCGATGTCTCAGCTTTTAATCTTAAAAATGAGAGATTTATTGAGAGTCTCTGGAGACTGGGGAAATTAGACGAATTTTTTCATAAAGAATTTCCTCAATTATCAAAAAAAGAACAGGAAGTCTTTTTAAGGTTTTTTGATAATTTATATTTTAAGTATCAACAGCAATTAAATCAAATTAATCTTCAACCGGCAAAGATGACATTAACAAAAACGGGATTGTTAGAACTGGAGATTTATAAAGAAGGAAAGTTGAAGAAAAAAGTTAATTAATAATAATGAAAAAATTTCCAGTCGTTATTGATTTAGAAACAAAACACACCTTTCGGGATTTTTCCGAACACGCAAAACTTGGTATTACCGTTTTAGCGTTATTT
>Ga0075667_122_pt1 | contig 6447 bp, 7 predicted proteins | sample RifGroA2_FD_68411 | JGI IMG/M metagenome (GOLD analysis project Ga0075667, IMG submission 68411) | Microgenomates (Roizmanbacteria) bacterium GW2011_GWA2_34_18 | reverse complement strand
GCAGCAATGGAAATAATGATTATTATCTTTACTTTTCTGTCATTTGGAATTTTGGGATTTTTGGATGATTTTAAAAAAATATTTTCCTGGAAAAAAAGTCAATTCTTTGGTTTGAGATTAAGGCATAAGTTTATTGTTCAACTAATACTATCCTTAATCATTTCATATTTACTATTTTTTAATCTTAAAATTGGTATTATTCATATTCCTTTTTTTGGTGTTTTTAACATTTCCTATTTTTATATTTTGTTTTCTACTTTTGTGATTATGGCTTTTGCCAATGCGGTCAATATTACTGATGGGTTAGACGGATTAGCCAGTGGAATTTTAATTTTTACTTTAATGGGATTTTGGGTAATTTCTCGTACGATTCTTGATGTTCCAACTTCATTATTTATTGCCGCTTGGTTGGGTGGATTAATGGCATTTTTATATTTTAATATATTTCCAGCCAGAATTTTCTTGGGGGACACCGGATCGTTATCATTTGGGGCGACTTTTGCCGTCATTGGTTTAATCTTAGGTAAGGCATTCGCCTTGCCGATTATTGGAGGTGTTTTTATAATAGAAATAGGTTCTTCATTCATCCAAATCATCGGGAAAAAATATTTTCACAAAAAGATTTTACCGGTAGCACCTTTTCATCTTTATCTTCAATCTAAAGGCTGGCCGGAGCCAAAGATTGTCATGCGCTTGTGGTTAGTCTCGATCATCTTCGTCATCTTCGGTTTAATGATAGCTTTCATGAAGTAAATAAGTGATAAAATAGTTTTATGTTAAAAAAACTGTTAGTTCGTAATAAATTTTTTTTGCCCTTAGTAACCATTCCCATAATTTTATCTTTTGTTGGCTTGATTTTTATTTTTGAAGCTTCGGCCGTTAATAGCTCCAGGCAGTTTGGGGACAGCTTACATTATTTAAAATCGCAGGTAGTTTGGATATTCTTAGGTCTTATTATCATGACTATTTTTTCATTTATTGATTATCACAGACTTCATTTCATTTCATTTATTTCTTTAATTATTGCAATTATTCTACTTGTGGTAGTCCTAATTCCCGGTATCGGTTTTAAGGCTGGTGGATCTAGACGCTGGATTGATTTTGGTTTTTTTAATTTGCAACCAACAGAATTAGCCAAGTTCTCAATTATAATTTATCTATCTTCCTGGTTTACAAATAAAGAAAAAAAAAGATTTTTACCTTTTATTACTTTAATCGGTTTTTTAGTTTTTTTAATTATCTTGCAACCGGACATGGGAACAGCTATCATCATTTTTTTGTTGAGTTTGACGATCTACTATTTTTCCGGAGCTAATCTAGCGGACTTTGTTGTTATTTTCGGAGGCGCCTTGGTCAGTTTTTATTTTCTGATAAAAACATCTCCTTATCGTTTTAATCGTTTATTAGCTTTTTTTAATCCAGCAATTGAGCCATTGGGAATTTCTTATCATATTAATCAGATTTTTATCTCTTTGTCTTCCGGCGGCCTTTTTGGCCGGGGATTTGGCGCCTCACGTCAAAAATATTTATTTTTACCGGAGGCTCATACTGATTCGATTTTTGCTATCATCGGTGAAGAATATGGTTTTATCGGTGCTCTAGTTTTGATCAGTCTTTATTTTGTATTTATTTATAAAATCTATCACTTAATCAGACTGGCTCCTGATAGGCTTTCAAAATTAGTGGCCATTGGCATCTTTGCTTTTTTTAACATACAATTTATTATTAATTTAGCAGGTATCGTTGGACTTTTTCCTATTACTGGCGTACCTTTGCCATTTCTTTCTTACGGAGGGAGCAATTTGTTAATATCATTTGCGCTGATTGGGATTATGATGAACATAGAAAAGCGAGTGAAGGTATAATTAAGATAAGTTAAAAGTCAAAAGTTAGAATTCAAAAGTACAAGTAAAAAGTCAAAAGTTTTAAAACTTTTTAATTTTGACTTTCATTTTTGACTTTTGCCTTTTGAATTTTGAATTATTATATGAAACTCTTAATAACCGGTGGCCATCTCTCACCGGCTTTAGCTTTGATTGAGGAGTTACAGAAAACAAAAAAATTTGGAATCGATATAGTTTTTGTTGGTCGAAAATATCCCCTTGATAAAGAAAAAATTTTGTCATTGGAATATAAGGAAATTAACAAAAAAAAACTTAGCTTTATTTCAATTGAGGCCGGCCGACTAAACCGAGCCATATCGGTTTCTTCATTAATCAGCATTGTTAAGATTCCTTTAGGTTTTGTTCAAGCACTTTTTATTATTAACAAACAGCGTCCGGACTTAATTATGTCCTTCGGCGGTTATCTGGCTTTACCAATTGTCTTTTGGGGCTATATATTTCGAATTCCAATTTTTACCCATGAACAAACAATCAAACCCGGTTTAGCCAATCGCTTAATTAGTTTTTTTTCCAAAAAAATCTTTGTTGCTTTTGAGGAGGTAAAAAATAATTTTCCAAAAAATAAAACCTATGTTTCCGGCAACCCGGTTAAGCCATCAATTTTTAAGATATTTAAAGAAAAACCTTTTGAGATAAAAAAAGACCGTCCGGTAATTTACGTTACCGGTGGATCGCTCGGATCCCACAGTATTAATCTTCATATTAAAAAAATCTTAGAACCACTGTTGGAAAAATTTATTATTATTCATCAAGTCGGTGAAACAAAAGAATATCATGATTTTGAAGATTTGGTTTTAATAAAAAAAGGTTTACCAAATGAAAAACAAAATCGATATCATTTAGTTAAACATTTTTTTGATGAGCAAATTGGCTACGTTTATAGTGTAACGGATTTAGTGGTTGGTCGATCCGGTGCTAATACTTTTTTTGAGCTTTTAGCTTTAAAAAAACCAGCTTTATTTATCCCCTTACCTTGGTCCTCCGGCCGTGAACAGCAACATCACGCGGAAATTTTTGCTAAAGCCGGTTGTGGTGAAATCTTTCATCAAATAGAACCAAGCGAAAAATTGTTACGTTTAATTTCTCAAATGATCAGTAAAATAGATTATTACCAAAATAATTTTAAACATTTGTCCGGTCGATATAAAAAAAATGTCTCAAAATATCTTATTGGTGAAATTTTTAAGCAAACTTAAATTTTTTCTGTTTTTTTCCTTTCTTTGTTTAATATTTTTTTCCATTCTATTTTTTATTAATCAATTTTTTTTAATAAAAAAAATTGAGTTAATCTCTGACAGAGAATTTTTATTATCTAATAAAGACGAACTGATAAATAAAAATTTAATTTTCATCAATCAAGATGAAATCGCCAAAAAAATTATCTTAGAAAATTCTCTATTAAAACAGGTGGTTGTAAATAAAGTCTGGCCTATTACTCTCAAAATAACTGTATATTTTTATGAGCCAATAGCCGCTTTAATTGTCAATCAGGGTTTTTTTAATCTATCGACTGATGGACGAATTCTTTCAAAAATAAAAGTTGGTCAACCGTCCTTACCAATTATCAACTATTATCAAAAATTAAACAGTAATTCTTTTCAAACAGGTGAAATGATTGATTTTAAAGATATCCAGCAAACGTTATTTTTTATTGATAAATTAGGACAAATAAATTTTGTACCATTGACTATTGATATCAAAGGACAAGATATGTTAGTATTTAATTTGAACGGTGATAAGAAAATAGTTTTTAGTAATAAGAAAGAAAAAGAGTTACAAGATTATCAATTAGAATTTATTATCAGGCAGTTTAAAATCGAGGGAAAAGAGTTTAAGAGCATTGATTTGAGATTCGATAAGCCAGTGATTAGTTTTTAAAGTTCATAAAGAAATTCATTTGATGAACTTAATAACTTTACGAACTTTATAACTTTACGAACTCTATGGTAGATAACCTAATTTGCGGCATCGATATTGGTAGTTCAAAGATTGCCACTGTTGTGGGAATGGCATCTGTTGAAATCAGCGAACTAAAGATTATTGGTTTTAATGCAACCTTGGCTCGCGGGGTAAGAAAAGGATTAGTCGTTGATATTAAAGAAGCCACCGAGGCAGTTGAGGATAGTGTCGAGAAAGCCGAAAGAATGGCCGGTCATAAAATTAATCGAGCTTACGCGGCGGTTGGCGGACCACATATCTCCTCTTTAAACTCGCATGGCATTGTAGCGGTATCTAATCCTCAGGGAGAGATTAATGAAGATGATGTGGCGAGAGTTATTGAAGCGGCCAAAGCAATCTCTCTTTCTTCGACCCGTAGAATCATTGAAGTGATTCCCCGGGATTATATTGTTGATGGACAGTCGGGAATCAAAAATCCGATTGGGATGAGTGGAGTGCGGCTCGAAGTCGAAACCCATATTATTACCGCATCCTCTACTAATTTAAAAAACCAGGAAAGAATTCTAAATGATCTAGGAATCGAGAATCAAGGATTTGTTTTTTCCGGATTGGCATCAGCCGAAGCCGTATTAACTAATACGGAAAAAGAACTGGGAATAGTTTTAGTTGATATAGGTGGTGGAAAGATTGATCTGTCAATCTATGTTGATGGAGCCCTATCTTATTCCTCCTCAATCCCGATTGGAGCCCGTCATATTTCCAATGATATAGCGGTTGGCTTAAGAGTTTCTCTTGACTCAGCTGAAAAAATAAAGATTTTTTTAAGCAAAAGTTTAAACGGCAAGAAAAAAGTCTCTCAAATTAATTTGAATGAACTTGATTTGCCAGAAAATCTAACTGAAGTGTCTTTAAAAACCTTGGTTGATGGTATCGTTGCTCCCCGACTAGAAGAAATTTTTAAATTAATCTTTGAAGAAATTGAAAAAAGCGAGTTAGGCCAGCAAATTCCTTCGGGACTGGTGATAACAGGAGGCGGCGCTTTAACGATTGGAATGTTGGAGACGGGAAAAAGAGTCGTTGGTTTACCAATTAGATTAGGTTTTCCGGAAAAAGTTTCCGGCCTGGTTGACGAAATCATGGATCCTCAGTATTCAACGACGGTTGGCTTACTTTTATACGGGCAAAAAGATAGCCTTGTTGATAAAGACAACTTTAAAAATTTTGGTAAAATATTAAAAGATTTTAAATTAGGCAGTTCGATTAATAGTTTAAAAAATTTTATAAAACAGTTTATACCGTAAGTAAAGTTAAAAGTTAGAAGTCAAAAGGCAAAAGTTAGAGTAAAAAGTCAAAAGTATTTAAACTTTTTAATTTTGAATTTAAATTTTGACTTTTAACTTTTGAATTTTTACTATGTTAATTAAACCCCGAGCCGGACAGGCGGCAAGAATAAAAGTGGTTGGAGTAGGTGGGGGCGGCGGAAACGCTCTATCTTTTATGGTGGCAGAAGGTGGAATTAATGGTGTTGAGTTTATTGCTGTTAATACAGATGTTCAAGCGCTTCTTAATAATAAAGCCACTATAAAGATTCAGATTGGTGAAAATTTAACTAATGGTTTAGGTTCTGGTGGCGATCCGGAAGTTGGTCGTCAGGCAGCTGAAGAATCACGAGAGAGATTAAAAGAAGATTTGTCAGGAGCGGACATGATTTTTTTAGCCTGTGGAGAGGGCGGCGGAACCGGTACCGGGGCATCCCCGGTTATAGCAAGCTAAAAGAGAAAGTTGATACTTTGATCGTCGTTCCTAATCAAAGAATCTTAAATATTATTGATAAAAAAACGCCGATTTTGGAAGCGTTTAAAAAAATTGATGCGGTTTTGCATCAGGGTGTAAAAGGAATTGCCGAATTAATTACTACTCCAGGTTTGATTAATGTTGATTTTGCCGATATTAGAACCATTATGCAAGGGTCAGGAACAGCTTTGATGGGAGTGGGAGTAGGCAGTGGTGATAAGCGGGCGATTGCCGCTATTAAACAAGCCATTTCTTCTCCGCTTTTGGATATCTCAATTGAAGGAGCCCGGGGAGTGTTGTTCAACGTGGTGGGTGGACAGGATTTAACAATGGCTGAGGTAGATGAGGCTGCTTCAATCATTGCTAAGTCAGTTGATCCGGATGCTGATATTATTTTTGGAGCCGTTATTGATGATAAAATGATGGATCAAATTAAAGTAACTATTATTGCAACAAAATTCGATGATAACCGTTTAAAACTATTCCGCTTCAAAAAATCTGAAGAAGTTGAGAAAGAACCCGCCTTCGTTAAAACTTCGGAGGGCAGGGAGAAAAAATTAGACGAAGAAATTGATAGAGAAGAAATTAATAGTGACGATGAATTTATCGATGACGATTCTTCAGAATTTGACATCCCCGCTTTCCTACGAAAGAAATAAACAAATATTTTTCTTTTTCTTATATTATAATGATCAGATATGTTTAAATCGGTTGATGGTAATATAAACTTTCCTGAGATGGAAAAGAAGTGGTTAAAGCACTGGTATGAAAAAGGAATTGATAAAAAATACCGGGAAAAAAACAAAGATTCAAAAAAATACTTTTCTTTTTTAGACGGGCCGATTACGGC
>Ga0075667_125_pt1 | contig 6960 bp, 8 predicted proteins | sample RifGroA2_FD_68411 | JGI IMG/M metagenome (GOLD analysis project Ga0075667, IMG submission 68411) | Microgenomates (Roizmanbacteria) bacterium GW2011_GWA2_34_18 | reverse complement strand
ATCGTTCTCTTTAAAAACTTACCTCATATTATTATTAAAGTCTTTCCGACTTTATCCTCTAATTTTAATCTAAGTTTTCTTTCCAATAATATTCCCAGTCTGGCTAATGAGACTATTAATCTCATTAAAACTGCTTTTTCTAATATTATCTTTGTCACTTCAACTTTATTTTTTGGTTTCTATTTTCTTTTAGAAAAAAATCTAGCTAAAAGATTATTAGAAAATTTTTTTGATGATATGGAATTAAGTAAAATTAATTTAATATCAGAACGGGCTCAAAGGCGAATGAGTGGTTGGTTTTGGGGAGAAATAATTTTGATGATTGTCGTCGGGCTATTAACTTATGTTGGGCTAAGTTTAATGGGAATGAAATATGCTCTGGCCTTAGCGGTTTTGTCAGGCCTGTTTGAAGTTGTTCCTAATCTCGGGCCAATTACCGCCACTATCCCGGCTTTTTTTATCGGTTTGTCTCAATCTTATGTTTCAGGATTATCGATGATTGCCCTTTATTTTATCGTTCAACAACTGGAGAATAACTTGATTGTTCCTTTTGTTATGAAAAAAGCGGTTGGTATTCACCCGATTATTACTCTAATCGCTCTTATTATTGGTGGAAAATTAGCCGGAATTATGGGTGTTATTTTAGCTATTCCTACCACAATTTTTTTGGAAACAATATTAATTGAAATGAATAAATTTGATAAGCGGTAATTATTTTTTATGAAAATTGTCATTCTCGGAGGAGGCATTACCGGATTAACTGCCGCTCACTATCTCGCTAAAAAAAATCATCAAATAACAATTTTCGAAAAAGAAAAAATACTTGGTGGACTAGCAGCTGGATTTAAAACTAATAATTGGGATTGGTATTTGGAACGGGCTTACCATCATTTGTTTGCTAACGATTCAGATATTTTGAATTTTGCTAAAGAAATCAGGTTTAACAAAATATTTTTTCGTTCTCCTGAAACAGCTTCCTTGTTTAACAATGAAACAATGAATCAATCTAACAATTTAACAATTTACCCTTTAGATACTCCCCTCGACCTACTCAAATTCCCCTATTTAAATATTGTTGATAAATTACGAGCTGGAATTGTGATTACCTTTCTTAAACTATCTCCTTTTTTATCTATCTATGAAAAACAAACGAGTAAAGAGTTTTTGAAGAAAACCATGGGAGAAAAAGTCTGGAATATCTTATGGCAACAGCTCTTTCGGGGAAAATACGGAGATTATGCGGAAAATATTTTAGCCTCATTTATCTGGGCTAGAATTAAGAAAAGAACTAAAAAATTAGGCTATGTTGAAGGAGGATTCCAAATATTAATTGATTATTTAGTTAATCTGTTAAAAAAGTTACGGGTTAACGTGTTAACGGGTTATGAAATTGAAGAGATTAAAAAAAGGGGAGACAAATTTATTATTAATAATACATTATACGATGTAGTTGTTTCTACCCTGCCGACTCCGGTATTAATAAAAATTTCTCAAACAATTTTTCCAAAAAGTTACCTTAATCAGTTGTCAAAAATTGAATATCTTCATGCTTTAACTTTGATACTGGAAACAGATAAACCGATTCTTGATAAAACTTACTGGTTAAATATTTCGACCAATAAAATTCCAATTATGGGGATTGTTCAACATACAAATTTTGTCGACAAAAAACATTATGGAAACAAACACATAGTATATTTAGGTTGGTATTTAAAACGAGATGATAAGTTAATGAATATGGAAAAAGATGAATTGGTAAAGTTTGTATACCCTTACTTGAATAAAATTAACTCAAATTGTTCCATTGTTTCATTGTTAAATTGTTATATGTTCAAAGCACCATTTGCCCAGCCGATATTTGATAAAAATTTTGTCAAAAACAAGCCTGATTTTATCACTCCGGTGAAAAATTTTTTCATTGCCAATCTTGATATGACTTATCCCTACGACCGGGGGACTAACTATGCGGTAAAGTTGGGAAAGCAAGTAGCGGGGTTGATATAATATATACATTATATAATATGAAGGGTGAGTTAGTAAAAACTATTACTTCAGATGGACTAGAGCTAAAAGGATTTTTTTCTGACCAAAAAAGAGACATTGCCGTCTTTCATTCTCACGGAACCGCCGGTGATTTTTATACTCATGAATTTGTTGAGGTTGAGGGAGAAAGATTAGCCAAAGAAAAAATTTCTTTCCTAACAGCTAACAATCGCGGTCATGATGTTTATGCTGATATTAGAAAACATAAAAACGGAAAAATCGAGTGGGCTCAAATTGGGGGAGGGTTTGAAAAATTTGAAGATTGTTTATTTGATATTGAAGCTTGGATAAATTTTTTAGTTGGAAGGGGTGTAAAGAAAATTATTTTACAAGGTCATAGTCTAGGACCACAAAAAATTTTGTACTATCAATCGATTAAAAAAGATAGTCGTGTTGTAGGCCAAATATATTTATCACCATGCAACGATGCCGGTCTTGCCCTAATGAAACATGGGAAGAAAAAATACTTAGAAATAAATAAAAAGATTTTAAAAAACATTAAAAGTAACCGAAAAAACGATTTATTACCGCAAGATTTAGCGATTGTTTGTCCGATGTCCTCTGTTACTTATTCGGGATATCTGATTGAGGAAGGGGTTGGAGTATTAAACCCATACCATTCTCCGCAATCAAAAAAATGGCAGAAATTTAAAAATATAAAGGAACCGCTGCTTATCGTTTTGGGAGAAAAGGATATTTATATAAATGGTTCATGTCAAGAAAATGATCTTGATTACGTGGTTTCATTATTAAAAGAAAAAACAAAAAAAGTACCATCAACTATCAAGGTTGTCAAAGATGGTAATCATAGTTATATCGGTACGGAATTAGAATTAGTAAAAATTATTAAGAATTGGTTGAAACAAATTTACCAAATATGAGAAATGTTTTTATTATTCATGGCTCTAATGGTTCTCCTCAAGAGAATTGGTTTCCTTGGTTAAAGAAAGAGTTGGAAAAATTAGGTCATCAGGTTTTTGTCCCTCAATTTCCGATTCCAAAAGTTCCAACGCCTGGTGGACATAAGCTCTTTGAATGGACAAAAACCTCAGATGGTTATAAGCAATACATTAATGGTGATACTATTTTTGTTGCTCATTCTAGAGGGTGTATCTTTACCTATCATTATCTTGCAAAAAATAAATCATCTATTTTAGCAACATTTTTGATCGCTCCTTGGATTAATTATATTTGGTATCCAAATTATAAAAAAATTGATTCTTTTCATGAAGTTCCATTTAACTGGGAAAAAACAAGGCAAGGTTCGCGTTATTTTGAAGTTTATCAATCAACTAATGACGAGACCCCTGTCTCGGAAGGTAAAGAAATCGCAAAAAATTTAAATGCTAAATTAATTGTTGTAAAAAATGCGGGACACTTTAATGTTGCTTCTGATAAAAAATTTGTGAAGTTCCCACTTCTTTTAAAGAATATTAAAGACTTCATTAAAAAAAATTCTTAAATTAACATTTAGGAATTTCTTTTCCTTTAACTGGACATTTCTTTAACAACTTATGAGCCGGCCTGGTATGTTCTCCATTACAAACCGGGCAGTTAAATTTTAAAGAACCATATTCGTCAGAGTTTTCGTCACTTTTATGTTGTTTTAAATCTCGATAGTTAGCAGATAATGATGAAACACTTTTTGCAAATATATTTTCTCCTATAGTAATAGAACGCATAACATCATAACCTAATATTCTTTCAACTTCTGACATTTCTGCGCCGTCTCCAGGACATCCTCCGCCAAATTTAGTTTTTGATAAACCTTTCTTTTTCATAAAATTATAAACTGTGGAAAGATATCCTTGAGTAATAATATCAGCTGTTATTTCTGATCTTTGCAACGATTGAACTGTTTGATCATAATAAATAGAGGTCTTTAATTTTCGTCTGCCGGCAAAAGTTTCCCTCATATCATTAATCACTCTATCGAGAAAAAAATCTTTACTGTGAACATTTTTGAAAACGTGGTAATTATCATTCCAGTTTCTTTGTAAAAATTGGTCAACGTTTTCCAGTAAAACCGGAGTTGTTAAAAATAAAGAGATTCTTCTTTCTTCATCTTTTTCTTGATTAATTTCTTTAAAAATTGGTGCCAAATCCATTAGCCAAGGATTGTCATCATTATTTACGCTAATAGCAACATTATTAATTTTATTCCCGTCAAAATAAAGAAAATATAGTTGGCCAATATTATAAGGCTCTTTTAACCATTTTGATTTTTCTTTGGGAATAGATTCTGCCGGAGTAGAATTAAATAATTTTTTTCCTGTGGGGCTGTATAAGGCTACTAAATTTCCCGGATTTTGAACTGCTCGTTCAACTGTTTGCAAAATCCCGTTATAAAATAAACCATTTCTTTCATTAAAATCTATTTGATGGATAACATTATTTCCTTCATTTCTTGATAAAGAAGTAAATATATTGCCATTTTCATCAGGCCAATATCTATAAAGGATTGAAACGGCCTGGTCTTCTAATAAATGATTGACATAACTCTCGCGTTGTTGGTTAAATCTAACGATTCTCTCTTGTGGAGAAAGCGATTGTAGGCTTTTAACTTCATCAAACGGATTAAATCCGTATTGATATCCTTTTAATGAATCAACCAATTGAACCATAATCGTCCCTGCTCGGGGTTCCGCCGGCTGGCGGATTGGCTTTGAATGGTCTCGGACTATTACCGTTGCGGCACAGTGGCTGATTTACACAGCATTCCCATGATCAAAGCCAAATAATAAAATTACTAAATCTCTTTCATTTTTTTCTTAAAGTAATCTACATAAGAAACTGTTGCGGGATTTTCTCCATAGAGAGAAGAAAGATGCATCGACAAATAATTGCCAAATGCCATTAATTCAAATGCTTGTTCTGTTTTATTTTGTCCTTTTAACCCATACCATAATGTTTCTATATTATTTTTTTCCACTATCTCTTTAGTAATTAAAAATCTTTTTTGGACTGATGAAGAAAATAGTTTGGAAAAAAAGAAGATAAAAATGGCAATTTTTTTTAGTTCCTGAGGGTTTTTTAATCCTTCCATAAGGATATTTATTAAATATTTTTTTTGCCATTTGTTCGGCGTCATTTTCTATTTTCTTAATATCAATGTTATTAATTGCAGGAATAACTTCGTTTTTTTGATAATTTAAAACTTCTAAATTCAATAATATACCTAATATTCCTCCTATCAAATAACCAAAACCAATTCGTGGTTGACCTGATGGATTATAGACCGGATCAAAAAAATAACCTGAAGCATTTATTTTATTAATAAATTTTTTTAATTCTCCTCCCGTTGAAATACCAATAATTTTAGCTTTTTTTTCATAAGCTTTTTGACCGGTTGTCAAAACCTCTTCTGTCATTCCTGAATATGAAGATAAAATCACTAAAGTATTACTGTCGACAAAACCTGGCAAATTATAGTCGTCATTAATCAAATAGGGAATTTTTATTTCTTCCTTAAAAAGCTCTTTAATAATATAATGAGGGAATCTTGAGCCCCCCATTCCACAGGCAACAATATTTTTTATTTGTTGATATTCTTTTGGTAGGCTTAACTTCAAAGATTTTTCAAGTGAATCTTTAATCTGCTCTGGGAAAAAGTTAATTGATTTTAATACTTGATCATCAGCAGCGTCAATCATAGAGTTCAATCATATTGCAAAATCATGTATAATTCAAGAGATGAAAAATAATAAACTGCGAACTTATTTTTACGCTCTCCGCATTAATCAATGGGTCAAGAATTTTGTGATTTTTACGGCAATAATTTTTTCCGGAAAACTTTTTAATCCTGATCTTCTTTTAAAATCATTTAATGCTTTCTTTATCTTCTGTTTACTTTCTTCGACCTCTTACGTCTTAAACGATATTATAGATTATCCTTATGATCGAAAGCACCCGATAAAAAAATTTAGGCCGATTGCCTCAGGTGATCTCTCGATGCCAGAGGCAACTTTTATCGTCTTTGTTTTAAGTTTAGTCTCTCTCATTCTTGCCTTGTTTTTTTCCTTACCGTTTTTTTTCTTGAGTTTATTTTTTATTCTTCTCCACTTTTTTTATTCGTTTATCTTAAAAAAACAACCGGTCATTGATATCTTTACTATCTCTTTTTCTTTCATGATTAGGACTTTCGCCGGTGAGGTGGCGACCGGATTTCATATTCCGATCTGGCTTTTGTTAACCATATTTTTTGGTTCACTTTTTATGGCGGCTGTCAAACGCCATGCCGAACTGGTCGCTCATGGTACCAAAGCTCGTTTATCTCTTTACCGTTATAAAGAGCATTTTTTAGACTTTTTAACTTATACTTTTGGAACGGCCACTATTATTGCTTATTCTACTTATGCTTATGTGGAAAAACCACCTCAGGCGGAAACGGAAATCTCCCGTTTTTTTAGTCATAACTTTCCTGGTTTTGAAGCCAGAAAATGGCTGATGATAACTATTCCCTTAGTAGTTTATGGAGTGGCCCGTTATGCCCAACTTTTGTATGAAAAAGCCGAAGGAGAAAGCCCGGAAAGAACTATTACCACCGATGTTCCATTAATAGTGACCATTGGACTCTGGGGGATTATTGTAGTCAGCTTAATCTATCTTTTGTAGGTTATAAACAGTTGACAAACATCAGGGAATCATAATAATTATAATGATTATAATTTTTATAAAATTTATATGAAATCAAGCCATGATTCAGAGAAAAAACAGGCAGTGACGGCGGCGATTGATCAGATTCAAAAACAGTTCGGCCGGGGTTCGATTATGAGATTGGGACAATCTTCGGTTGTTCCGGTCGATGTGATTTCTACCGGCATTCCGACTTTAGATACGGCTCTCGGAGTCGGGGGAATTCCAAGAGGACGAATTATTGAAATCTTTGGACCGGAAGCAGCTGGAAAAACCACTGTT
>Ga0075667_130_pt1 | contig 6983 bp, 8 predicted proteins | sample RifGroA2_FD_68411 | JGI IMG/M metagenome (GOLD analysis project Ga0075667, IMG submission 68411) | Microgenomates (Roizmanbacteria) bacterium GW2011_GWA2_34_18 | reverse complement strand
TTAGTTGACGCGGCTGAAGGTCCTCTTCCCCAAACTAAATTTGTCTTAAAAAAAGCTATCGAAGCCAAGTTAAAAATAATTTTGATTATTAATAAAATTGATAAAAAAGATGCTCGGCCACAAGAAGTTTTAAATCAAGTAGAAAATTTGTTTTTAGAGTTAGCAAAACACGAGAGCCACCTTCACTTCACCACCCTTTATGCGGTTGGTCGAGACGGAAAAGCCTTTTATCAGCTCCCAGAAAAATATTCATCCGATCTTAAAGGTGATTTAAAACCTTTGTTTGAAACAATGATCAAAGAGATTAAAAATAGCGCAGTAAATGAAGATAAACCTTTTCAGATGTTGATTTCAACTTTAGATTATGACAACTATGTAGGCCGTCTTTGTATTGGAGAAGTTTCTCAAGGTGTGTTAAAAAAAGATCAGCCAATTGTTTTGGTTCAGGACAATAAAATTATCGGTCAGTATCGAGCCCAAAAACTTTATACCTTTGAAGGTCTTCAGAAAAAAGAAGTTAATCAGGTAGCAAGTGGTGATATCGTTGCCATTGCCGGCATTCCTCAACTAAACATTGGTCAGACAATTTGCGATTCGTCAAATCCGGTCAGTCTTCCATCAATTAAAGTAGAAGACCCGACCATTAAAATTACTATTGGCCCAAATACCAGTCCCTTTTCCGGAAGAGAGGGTAAATACTGCACTTCGCGCCAGATTAAAGATCGATTGGAAAGAGAAAAGCAAACAAATCTAGGATTAAGAATCGAACCGGATCCAGAAGGAGTTAACTATGTAGTTTATGGCCGGGGAGAACTACATCTGGCAATTTTAATTGAGACGATGCGCCGGGAAGGATTTGAACTTCAGGTTTCCAAACCCCAGGTTATTTATAAAAAAATTGCTGGGGTAATTAATGAGCCCTACGAAGAAGTAACCATTGACGTTGATAAAAATTATATGGGTTTGGTAACGGAAGAATTTGGTAAAAGAAAAGGAGAAATGATTAATATGATCACAACCGGAAACACAACCAGACTAATCTATAAAATTTCCGATCAAAATTTACTTGGAGTAAGAAGTTCATTACTGACAAAAACCAGAGGAACAGCTATTTTAAGTTCGTATTTTTTAGGTTATTTACCGAGAGGCACTAAGATAGAATCAACACGAAATGGTGCTTTAATATCAGTTAAACCAGGAGTGGCCGTCACTTACGGATTAGTTAAAAGTCAAAACAGAGGCACTCTTTTTATTGGAATAGGCACTCAAGTTTATGAAGGGATGGTGGTTGGTCTTTCTAGCCGTGAGATTGATATTGAAGTTAATGTTGTTAAGGAAAAACAACTTACTAACAATCGGTCAGCCGGAGAAGGTGTTTCCGTAGCTTTAATTCCTGCATCACCCTTATCACTTGAACAGGCCTTGGATTTTATCAATAATGATGAAATGTTGGAAGTCACACCGCTAAATATCAGAATCAGAAAAACCCATCTTTCATTAACCAAAAGAAGAGTTGAAGGTCGCCGTCAAGAAAGTCTTCAATCATAAAAAAACACTACCTGCGTTATAAATTTGAATTTAAAACTAACCGATTTTTCTACCTTCGAATTCTTTTTCTTGCATCTGTTGAGTAGCCGCAGCGGCTGCTTCTTCAGTGGCAAAAGTGACGAAACCAAAACCTTTTGATCGTCCTGACATTCTATCAGTGATGATGACGGCTTCGGTGACTTCGCCAAATTGTGCAAACATTTCTTTTAATGAATCGTTAGTTATTGTCCAAGGTAAATTACCTACGTAAAGTTTTTTATTGTCCATTTATATTTTCACCTCCTTTTGATTATTGAATGTTATCAAGAAGTTTACAAACTGAATTGTTTTCCAACAGCAGTTTTTCTACCATCCTGAATTAACTTTTATAATTATATCATAAGAAACAATTTTTACCATGTCAAATGAATTTTATTTATGAAAATATTTTTCCCAGACCTTTTTAAAATAAGGTAGAGTAAGGGTAGATAGAAGAAACCCAACGGAAGGAAGTTTCCCAGGCTTTATCAATCTCAACCTTTTTATTTCTGTTTTTAATTAAAAAAATTTCTTTTTCTAAATCGTTTATAGAAGTCATATACTAAAAATTATACAAAATTTGTTTAGATATCTCTAAACAAATTCTAAGGAGTCTGATTATTAATTAAAAAATAAATGATATAATTTTTTTATGAAAATCACTAAATTGACTAGAAAAAATGCAATAAAATATGGTCGAACAGGTGTTGTTGGATATAATTACCAACTACCTGACGTCGAATCAGGAGAATCCGTTGTTTATGCAGAATTAACAGGAGAGCACGGAGAAAGAGTAACCGGAAAGAGAACGAGAATTTATTACATTCTAGGAGGTAAAGGAGTATTTATTATCGACGGTAAAAAAATTACAGTTTTTCCAGAAGATTTGATAACTATTCCCCCAAATACAAAATATAATTATTGGCCAACAAAATCTCCTTTAAAATGTCTGCTCTTTATGGAATGGTTTGACCCAAAAAACTTACCAAAATAGTTGAAGATAATTATTACATTACATTAATATAATGTAGTGGATTTATTTTATAAAATGTGTTTGTAGATAAGATTGTCTATCGTCAATAATATATCAATATAACAATCTAACAATATGATTTTGTAGGTTATAAACAGCTGACAAATAAAAAGGTGTTATATATGATTATTTTAAGATGAAAATAGTAGTTGGTGTAAAAACATCTTATTTAAAAATTATTTCTTCATTATCTATTAACTGCGCCTCAGGAATTTTATTAACATTACCGGCAGTTAAAGATGGTTGGATTTTAATAACAAATATTATTATTGCTATTGTATTATTAGTTCTAGCAGTTAAAATTGAGGATACTATTTAACTATGTTTAATCTAGATGAATTTTATCGTAGAGGTCAAATAGGATTTGGTTTGGCGCTTATTGCCTTGCTTCTTGTTTTAATCTTTTCAGTAAAGGTTGGTAAAGCTGGTAAAAATAAATAACGTATCATTTTACCGTACAATTGCGTCAGTTAGATGAGGCTGGTTATTTTTTTCAGTTATTTTTCAGCTGACAGACTATAATTCTATTCATGAGGATACTTGTTGTTGAAGATGAACATAGGATTGCTAACTCCATTAAAAAAGGTCTGGAACAAGAAAGGTATGCGGTTGATGTTGCCTACACCGGGACTGACGGATTTGATCTGGCTTCGACCGAAGACTACGACGGAATTATTCTTGATGTCTTGCTTCCGGAAATGAATGGAATTGAAATCTGCAAAGAGTTAAGAAAAAACAAAATTCACGTTCCTATTTTAATGTTAACAGCCAAAGGTCAAACTCAAGATAAAGTGGAGGGATTAGATGCGGGCGCTGACGATTATATGACAAAACCTTTTTCTTTTGATGAATTATTGGCAAGAGTCCGGGCAATAACCCGCCGTCAGGGAACAATCTTAAATACAATTTTATCGGTAGAAGATTTGAGTTTAGACAACAAACAATATTTAGTAAAAAGAGGGAAGAATATTATTAAACTTTCCAGTAAAGAATTTTCTTTGCTTGAATATTTAATCAATCACAAAAATACCATTGTCACAAAAGATCAGATAATCAGTCATGTCTGGGACTATGATGCTGATATTCTTCCCAACACGATTGAAGTTTATATAAAAAATTTAAGAAATAAGATTGATAAACCTTTCACTAATAAAAAACCATTAATTCATACCGTTAGAGGGTTTGGATATAAAATTGGATAAATATGTTTAAAAAAGCGCGACTAAAATTAACAGCTTGGTATTTATTGATTATCATGTTTGTCAGCATTGCTTTTAGTTTGGTAATTTATCAGGGTTTGATGAGCGAGGTACACCGGTTTTTAAGAATACAAAGATCAAGAATAGAAAGATTGTTTCCACCGAATCCAGCTCAACCGTTTTTTGTTGATGAAGACCTGATTACCGAAATACAACAAAGGATTATCTTTGGTTTGGGAATTATCAATACGATTATATTTATAACATCCGGAGCATTAGGATATTTTTTAGCAGGAAAAACTCTTAAACCAATTCAGGAAATGGTGGAAGAACAAAATCGATTTATCAGCGATGCTTCTCATGAATTTAGAACTCCTTTAACGGCCTTAAAAAGTTCTTTGGAAGTTAATCTTCGTGATAAAAATTTATCAATAGAAGAAGCGAAAAAAATCATGAGTGAAAATATCAATGACGTTAATCATTTACAAAAACTGTCTGACTCGCTTCTACAGCTATCACAATACGAAAAACCCCAAATATATTCCAATTTCGAAAAAGTTTCTCTGAAACAAATTATTGAAGAGTCAATCAACAAAATTGCGCCGCTGGCAAAAAACAAAAATATATTAATTAAAACTAATTTGGTTAACGTTAATCTTAAAGGGAATAAATTTAGCCTAATAGATCTTTTCGTTATTTTGTTGGATAATGCGGTTAAGTACAGCGGAAAAAAATCAACCATCGTCATCAATGCAAAAAAAATCGATCATTCGGTTTTGATCTCAATTGAGGATCAGGGAATAGGAATTGACAAAAAAGATACTCCTTATCTTTTTGACAGATTTTATCGATCTGACAAAGCCAGATCAAAGAAGGGAATAGATGGATACGGGTTGGGTTTGTCAATTGCTAAAAAAATAATGAATCAACACAAAGGATCGATAAAAATTAAGAGTAAATTAAAAAAGGGAACGACGGTAGTAGTAAATTTGCCAATTTTCAGTTAAGTTTCAGTTTTGTTGTTGATAATAACATATGTTGAAAATAAAAAACTGGTTTTTGCAAATGAATTTAGTTAAAAAAATTATTTTCATTGTTATATTTTTTGGGTTTGGATATTTTTCTTTTTCAAAATTATTTTTAAATAAAAATGGCAAAATTACCTATCAAACTGAAAAAGTTACGAAAGGAAATTTGATTGTGACCGTTTCAGGGTCAGGAACGGTTGCCTCAACAAATAGTAGCAATATAACAACTGAAGCAACCGGAGTTGTCACTAATATTTATGTTAAAGACGGTGATATAGTTAAAACCGGGGATAAAATTGCTGAACTTGAACTTGATCTTGAAGGTCAGCAAAAATCTTCTCAAGCTTGGGCCTCCTATCAATCAGCCAAAAATTCCCTTCAAACCACTAAAGATAATCTTTATTCAGTTCAAGCAGACTTGTTTACTAAATGGCAAAGTTATTTTAATCTGGCTACAAGTTCAAAATATGAAAATGGCGATAAAACTCCCAATACCGCGGAAAGACAATCACAGACTGAGTATAGAATTTCCGAAGATAACTGGCTGTTATCTGAAGCAAAATATAAAAGTCAACAAAAAGCGATTGAACAAACCCAATCATCTCTCAATTCGGCTTGGTATTCATATCAACAAGCCTCGCCAATTATTTATGCACCAATCTCAGGAACAGTCTCGGGATTATCTTTGCAAATTGGTTCGGTGATCAATTCTCAATCCAGCAGTAATACTTCAGCCACGACCAATAAAATTGCCAATATTAAAACTGACGCATTACCCACTTTATCAATTAATTTAACCGAGATTGATATTCCAAAAATAAAGATAGGGGATAAGGCAACAATTACTTTTGATGCTTTTTCCGACAAAACTTTTACCGGTAAAGTTATTTCTATTGACACAGTTGGTTCAGTTTCATCCGGTGTGACCAATTATCCAACCGTGATACTTCTTGATACAAAATCAAATACAATTTTACCAAATATGGGCGTAACAGCCAATATTATCACAAACACCAAGGATGAAGTTTTACTTATACCTTCATCAGCTGTTAAAAGCGATGAAAATGGAAATAATTATGTTCAAATTCTAAAAAATGGAAAACCAGATAATCAAAATATTGAAATCGGATTAGTCTCTGATAGTCAAACGGAAATCACATCAGGACTAAATGTCGGAGATACAGTTATAACATCAACAACTCAAACAACCAGTCCTTCTACACAACAAACTCAGTCTGTCTTCGGAGGCTTTGGCGGTCGAGGAGGGGGAAACAATATGAGAATTCAGGGAAGATAATATGATTAAAGTATCAAAACTTTCAAAGATTTATCAAATTGGCGAAGTCGAAACCGTTTTTACCCACAAAAGGTAATTACATCTTGGATGGAGAAAGTGTATTAAATTTAAATGAAGACCAGTTGGCCGGTATTAGAAACAGGAAGATCGGTTTTATCTTTCAATCATTTAATTTACTTCCCCGAACCACGGCTATGCAAAATGTCATGCTTCCAATGAGTTATGCAGGAATAGAAAAAGACAAAAGGCAGGAAATTGCTAAAAAATATCTAGAAATGGTTGGTCTTAAAGACAGACTCAACCATACATCTAATCAACTATCAGGAGGTCAACAGCAACGTGTTGCTATCGCGCGTTCTCTCGTTATGAATCCGGCAATCTTATTAGCTGATGAACCAACCGGGAACATTGCCAGTGCTCAAGCCGATGAGATTATGAAAATATTTGAGAAATTAAATAATCAAGGTCACACAATAATCATGATCACTCACGAAGCTGATATTGCCAGTCACGCTAAAAGAATTATACATATTAGGGATGGGAAGGTGGAGAAGGACGAGAAAAATTAACTATGCAAGATCTTTTTGAAATCATCATCGAAGGCTTTCAGACCTTGACTCTTAATAAAATGAGGACGGGTTTGGCAATCCTCGGAATTGTTATTGGTATTGGCAGCGTTATCACCCTTATTTCTTTGGGTCAAGGCAGTCAAAAATCAATTGAAAACCAAATTCAATCTTTAGGGTCAAATCTACTAACCATTAGTCCTTCACGACAAAACAGTGGAGGAGTTATGGGTCAATCTGGAGGAGTAACAAGTCTAGTACTTGCCGACGCCAAAGCAATTGAAGAAAAATTTT
>Ga0075667_112_pt1 | contig 7954 bp, 8 predicted proteins | sample RifGroA2_FD_68411 | JGI IMG/M metagenome (GOLD analysis project Ga0075667, IMG submission 68411) | Microgenomates (Roizmanbacteria) bacterium GW2011_GWA2_34_18 | reverse complement strand
CATTAGCTGTGCCTCTGCCGAACAATTAGCTCCAATCGGAACCATAACTTCAGCCAACCTGGATACCTATCTAGACCTCATCAAACCTACCGGCTGGACCCCAATGGGGCTTGCTATATCAAATGCCCAAGCCAGCTTTGTGGGTAAAGAACAAGATAATAACGAAATAGTTTTGGTAACAGACGGAGACGAGACGTGTGATTCTAATCCTGTTGGAGCAGCTACATCGATTTTTGCAAGTACCGCCAAAGTAAAAGTAAACATCATTGCTTTTGCCGTCTCTTCAAAAGAAGTAACTACTTTATCTGCTATAGCCAGAGCGGGAAGCGGATCATTTGCTTCGGCAAATAATTCAGATGAATTAATTGCCAGAATGAATGATCTCTATGAAAATCTCAAAAATATAAAAGACGAGAAGATATGTCAAGGTGAAAAATCTATCAGTTTTTTAAATTGCTACGCAGATACCAACAGAAAAGTATATGAATTTGTCGGCACTTTAAAGCGCAGGTTTTATCAAAAACAAATATCCAAAGCGGAATTTGATAGATTAGACAAACTTGAGACTGCAATTTGGGATCAGGGCCAAAAGGCTAATAAGGAGTAAAAGAGTTTAAATTACCTATGCAAAACAAATACTGGTTCAAAAGAGTTCGGAGATATAGTATTTTATATGGATATGTTTATGTACCAATATTGGTTGAAGGATGGATAACTACTGCTCTATATATCATCGTACTTATTTGATTTTCTCAGATTTATATTATTTCCAAGCCCAGATGGTTCAATATTAAAGTACCCCATTACTATGCTAGTTGCAACTCTAATACTTGTTATTATCGTAAATAAAAAAAGAAAGCCAGAAAAATCTAAGGGCCATCATCCTTAAGGCCTATTATCAAAATATCCAACTTAAAAAATACAAAAGATTCGTGACTTAATTATAAAATTATAGTATTTTTTTGCTATACTAAAAATGTGAAAAAAGTGCTTATATTTATTTTGGTTTTTCTTTTATCCGCCAGTATTGTTAGTAATGTATTAGCTCAAACACGTTATGCTGCCTGTGATCTTTGCGGTTATTGCCCTCCCAACCCTGCTCCACAAAGCTGGCCATCTTGTCAAAAGTGCCTTTATCCAAATATCAACCCTGATCCAAATGCTATGGAAAGTTTAATCGTTGATCCTGAGACTAATCTTGCTCCATCTCCAGCCTCAGGCAAACAGTATACTTTTCTTGGTTGTCTGGGGGACAGTGGTGGATTTACCAATGAAGGAGCGGCTGGAGGAGTAGTTCAGTCTTTGTTAAATATTGTCTTTTCTATTTCCGGTGGCGTCGCTTTTCTTTATTTATTATATGGTTCATTTGTTATAGCCACCTCTCAATCAAACCCCGAAAGACTTAATTATGGAAGAAGAGTGGTTTATGGAGCTATCGCTGGTTTAATATTTACTTTAGGATCGGTTTTTGTTGTTAAATTTATTGCGTCAGGAATACTAAAAATACCGGGATTTGGTGAGGGAGCTCCTTAATTTTATTTCTTGTCCGTTTTTCTCAAAAAGTTTCCTCCAATGAGTCCTGATAAAAGCATGGGGATAAATAAAGTTGGCAAACCTGTTGCAGGAATTGATTTGGGAATTTGACTATTTTGCTTATAGAGATTATTTCCGCTTATTCCCGTTACGGTAATCATCGCTGGTTTTTGGGTTGGTGTTGGGGTTGAGGTAGGGGAAGATCCGCCAAAATTAAAAAAACCGGTTGTTTTTGAAGCTGAAGTAGAGGATGGCTTGCTTTTAAAATTAAGCTTACCTGTAATCACAGCCAAAAAAACCAAAACAACCACCAAACCCAAAACAAAGGAAATTACTTTATTAAAACTATCCATATAGTATTTATTATAGCATATAATTGACAGAATTCAACTGGTTCCTTATAATTAGGACATGACTGACGAAGCGCCAAACCCCAATACAATACTAAAAAAAACTGGTAATCTCCCAGGAACATTTAATAGGGGTTTAATGACGGCTTTGAACTTTGATCCTATTGTAAATCAAGGCCATTTAGTTGTTTCTGATGTCTTGGCTGGACCAATAAACGATCCAAAATTTCCTTATCCTAATGGGTACTTAAGACTAACTGAGAGCAGTAATAGAATACTAAATTATGATCCAAGTTTTGAATTTGTACTTTATCCAAAACCTGAAGAGGTAGACATGCCTCCTTATGTCACCTCTACTAACTATGTGTCTATAGAATATAGAGGTGGGGCTACTTTACCGCTCTCCACTATTCCGCCTGAAACGACTGTTCTATTTATGGAAAATGATCAAAGAAAATTACAAATTGATTTCGATAGATTGTCAAATTCGAGCGGATCTATCTACATAAATGGCTCATCTTATGAAATGATAGATGTCCAACATAATTTTAAAAAGTATGAACAATTATTTTCAAAATTATATGGGGTAAGTATTAGGCCCTATTTTGAAGATGGTGTGAATATGATTGAGCTTAAAATTAAAAAGGTAATTGCCGGTCTAAAACAAGGTACGGCTATTCAAATTCCAGTGATGTTAAATCTTCCTAAATAAGGATGTGTTAATTAAATATTAAAATTTATCTTTGAAATAACTTCCTATTTACACATCTTACTTCCCTTGACTTTTTTTCTAAAAAAGCTGACAATGAAGTAACATGAACGAAAATCCCCAAGTTATTTTTTCCTGGAAAGCACCCTTAAGACCATATAAAAAACGCTCGGCCTTAATTATTAAGTTTTATTTGGCTGTGGCCTTTTTATTATCGCTTATTGTATTTTTTTTCGGTGATAAAATCTTAATTATTCCCATTTGGGCCTTAGTCTTTATTTTTTATGTGCTAACCATTACGCCTCCGCCTGATGTAGAAAATAAAGTCACCACTTTTGGAATTGATGCCGCTGGTGTTACCTTACGCTGGGAAGCTCTTTCCCATTTTTATTTTGGAAAAAGATTTGGATTTCATACCCTAACAGTTGTTTCTCAATCGCCCTATTTTTATCATCTCTATTTAGTCGTCCCTGCTGAAGAAATGAAAAAAAAATTAATTACCATCTTATCTACCCATCTTCTTTATCAAGAAATCCCTCAAAAAACGATTACGGACAAGATGTTAGATTGGGTTTCTGTTCTTGTTCCAGATGAAGAAGAAGTCACTAAAGAAGAAGGTCTTCGAGCCGTTTCTGAAAGACTGAAGCAGGCATCTCTCTAATTCCAAAAATTCTCCCCCAAGTTAAAACCCCATCGTCGCTGGTTACCAAAAAACCATCAATTTCTTTAGATAGAACAATCAAGTCTAAATCGGCCACACTGTCTAAAAATCCGGTTCGGGTCGCATTACGATAACGATCACGAAAGTTTTTAATAAATTTACCAATAGCAATCTGGAACTCTTTTTTTGATTCCGCTTTTTTGCCAACCATCACCTCTCCGGCTCTAATAATTTCTTCTTCGGCAATATTAAGACCGCGGTAACTGCGATTACGAATATCTTCAACCAGGCGATAAAAAATTTGACTGGAAAAATTTATGGTCGAAGGACTGGGTGATTTTATATTAATTACTGATAAAAAATTTTTGATAAATTCCTGGTTTTTATCTTCAAAAAAACTCAAAAATTCGTCGACGATCCGTGGAGGCATATAAAAACTAGCCCGGTGGTTTTTTTTAAATTTTTTAATTACTTCTGTTAATTTCCCCACAATCGCCTCGGTAGTTCTTCCCATCTCCAAACCGGCGCCGATATTAAAAAAAAGGTTAGTATCTAAAATAAAATTTTCCATATTATTCTTGAATTCTCACCGGCATAATAATGTGAAAAAAGTTGCTAACTCCTTCTATCTTAAAAACTACCGGCGCGTCTGACCTTAATAATTCAATGATAATTTTTTTCTTAGAAGCGCAGTTTAAAAAATCAATTAAATATTTATAGTTAAAGGCGATTTTTTGGGTTTCTCCTTCAACTCTTGCCTCTTGATAGACAACATCCTCTTCTCCTTGGGCAACTTTAGGAATAAATTTTATCGAATCTTTTTCCACTTCCACAATAATAATGTTGGAAAACTCTTTTGTAAAAACAGAGACTAATTTTACACTTCTTAAAAATTCATCAGCATCTATTATTACAGTGGTTTTTTTTTCTACTGGAATGACTTTTTCAAACGGTGGATACTCACCCTCAATCATTCGAACATAAATATCATTGTCACCAATAAAAAAGGCTAAAAGTTTTTCACTGTTTAAGTAGCTAAACTCTATTTCTGCCTCTTTGTTAATAAATCTTTGAGTGTTTGATAAAAAACCAGCCGGAATAATCATTGAAGTAAAAGGTAGGTCTTTTTTTAAGGTTAAAAGGGACAACCTAAAACCGTCGGTGGTTACTAATTGAAGCTCGTCGTCGTTGGTAACAAAATTTATTCCTGTTAAAACCGGCCTGGTTTCGTCGGTCGAAGCAGCAAAAAGAAGGAAGGGGAGACTTTCTTTAAAAAACGAGGTTTTTATTTTTTGCTTTTCCCTGGTTTTTTCTGGGGGAAAAGGAAACTCTTGATCGGAAAAAAGAGGAAACTGACCTTTTATTTTTCCCTGACTAATGACAATGGCTTTTTCTTTTATCTCCATCTCTATTTTTATTTCCGGAAGAAGGGATAGAAACTCAATAATTTTTTTTGGTTCAATAATTATTTTAAATTTGTTGTTATTTTTAATTTTTAAAATGGAATGGTAATAATAGTTTAGATCGGTTGAGTAAAAATGAATAATGTTATTTTCTCCTTTAAGACAAACTCCTTGAAGAGAGGTGGATGAGGCCAGTCGGGAAGAGGTAAAACGAGAAGCGAGTTCAAGTTTTTCCAAGAATTCATTTTTTTGTAAGGGAATTTTCATGGTTGTTGTTTTTACTTTATTTATAGTAGTAATAGAGTGTGTGTATAAGTGTATAAAAATTAAAATAGATTTTCAAGACAAAAAGAATTGATAAAAAAGTCAGTGGATAGGTGGTGGAGACTATGTTGATTGAAAGAGTGATTGGGTGATTGTGTCAATCTCTTTTTTTAAATTTGGGTCCCGTAGAATAAGGTTGCTAATTTTTTGTTTGGCGTGAAGGGCGGTCGTATGATCTTTTCTATTTAAGGTTTCCGCCACTTCGCTTAGTGTCAACCCTAGTTCTTTTTCAAGAAGATACATGGCTATCTGTCGATAAAAAGCAATTGATGCCGCTCTAGAGGGGCTTTTAAGATAAGATTGTTTAATATTATAAAATGAACAAACCGTCCTAATCACCTCAGAAGGGTTGACCCTTTTTTTCTTTTCTTTATTATCTTGAGAAAAAAACATCTCAACCGCTTCCAGGTCAACCCTATCCTTAACTCCCAAAACCTTAGCATAGATAGAAAGAAGAGCTCCTTCAAGACCGCGGCAGTCAACCACTCTTTCAGCAATAATCTTGGCCGCCTCAATATCAACATCAATGCCTTTTTCTTTAGCTTTGATCAATAAAATAGCCGATCTTAATTCAAAATCAGGGACTTGAATATCAACGGTTAAGCCGCCTAAAAACCTTGAGAGAAGCCGGTCTTCTAAATTTTTAATAGCGGCCGGTGGTCTGTCTGACGTTAAGATAATCTGTCCACCGGCTGAGGCGATTGAGTTAAAAGTGTGAAAGAACTCTTCTTGAACAGCGTTTTTACCAGCAATAAACTGAATATCATCAACAATAAGGAGGCTTAAATAGCGATATTTTCTCCGAAAACGGGGAGTAGATTTTTCTCTAATTGACTCAATTAGCTCATTAGTAAAGTTGTCTCCCGGACAGAAATAAATTTTTTTGTTTTTATCTGCCTCTAAAATTTTTTTAGCGACTGATTGGGCTAGGTGGGTTTTTCCGACGCCCACCCCGCCGTATAAAAACAAAGGATTGTAGGCACTGCCGGGGTTTTTAACAACTGCTTGAGAGGCGGCGTAAGCAACCTGATTAGTTGAGGAAACGGCGAAGTTGTCAAAATTGTATTTATTATTTAGTCCGGATTTGGTAAAAACATCTTCAATGGAAGGTTCAAAGGCAAGAAGAGGGGAGTCAGCTCTTTTTTTAGAAGGAGGTTTGATAATGAATTCTATCTCGACTTTTTTTTGGGAATGATTAAGAAAGGCGCTTTCGATTTCGGCCGTCCTTTTTGCTAAAAACTCTTGGGCAGCCAGACTGTCAACTGAAACAATAATCTTGTTTTCAGTAAACTTAATTTGGTCAGCATATTTTAAAAGAGGATATGTAACCGGATTATTTTGTTTACTTTTTTCCAGCTTCTCTATAAAACCATCCCAAAAAGAGGATAATAAGGACATAATTTATCTATGTGGATAACTTATCCACAAATAATAAACAAGTCCACAGGGAAAGTCAAGAAGAAAAAAATAACAGATTGACCTAATTAACCTAATTACTCTAATTTCTAATTAATGACCAATTATTCCCAATTGGAATTTAAATATTGAATATTTTTTAGGTCAATTAGGTTAATTAGAAATTAGAAATTTTTATGTAGAATTATAGTTCGCCAAGTCCTTCTTTCTTCTGAATATCTTCCTTAACAATGTTTAAGAAGCGTTCGGTTGAAGAGAGACGGCGGTGGCCAACCAACCTAGCTATATATTCGACAGAAGCGCCATTTTTTAATTGATGAGCAATAAAAGTATTTCTTAGATCATTAACAGTGGCTTTTTCAATTCCTACCTCTCTAAAACAGCGAGAAATAATCTGGCGGATGTTTCTGATCAGTAACGGATGGCCGGTGCGGGTAATAAAAAGATGGTCGCTTTTTTCCTCGTCAGGACGGTCTTTAAGATATTCATCGATTGATTTCTTTACCGCTTTATTTAAAGGAATATCTCTATCAGGTGTTTTTCCATACTGGCAAATATGAATAATTGAGTCCTTAATATCATTAACTTTTAATCCGGCCAACTCACCGATTTTCATACCGGTTTGAAGAAGAATCTCGACTAAAGCATAAGTTCGTGTTTCTTCCTTGGCAAAATCTCTTAAGGCCCGATACTCTAATTTCGAAAAGATTCTTGGAGCCGATTGAACATATTTTGGATGAGAAACATCAAGAGAAGGATTTTGTTCGATTATACCATCATTTTTTAGATAGCGAAAAAACGTTCTAATAGAATTAAGTTTTCTTGAGGCCGATTTTTTTGTATAATTCTCACTGATTAATTTATTGATAAAACCATTAATATGATCTTTTTTTACTTCACGAATATCAGCAATTTCTTGAGTGGCTAAAAAGCCAATAAATTGCTCGAGATCTTTTTTATAAGCCACAACCGTAAAAGACGATTTTCCCTGCGATTCTAGATGTTTAATAAATCTACCAACCAGAGAGGGAAGCAATATATTTTCCATAACACCCTATAATATAACATAAAGTTATTATTGTTTCAAGGACAAGTTTGGTGATTGATAAACCGGTTTTGACAAGGGTATGAGGTCTAGTATACTGACCATAAGCATATGGTTACCGACGAATTACAACAATATGTTTCCAGAATGAAAGCCTTAGGGAAGCCTGAGATCAAAATTAGAGAAACATTAGCTTTAGCTAAGTGGCCTCAAGAAGATATTAATCAAGTTTTGGGTGGCTCAGTTGACGTTTCTCCAACGACTCCTTCTTCTGTAATGCCGCAAGTCCAATCCGCCGGTAACAAAACCGACAAAAAGTTATTTTTTACCATTTTGCTTATTGTTATTTTCCTGGTAGGAATAGGGATGTTTATGAGCCTGTATATTAGAAATAAAAATTCAAATACTAAAGTCGTGAATTTGAACAAAGGCGGTAAAAACCAAATATTAACGACCTTTGAGGATTTGTCTAAATATGACAAAGATACCGACGGTGATGGTTATCCGGATTTC
>Ga0075667_113_pt1 | contig 8334 bp, 7 predicted proteins | sample RifGroA2_FD_68411 | JGI IMG/M metagenome (GOLD analysis project Ga0075667, IMG submission 68411) | Microgenomates (Roizmanbacteria) bacterium GW2011_GWA2_34_18 | reverse complement strand
GGGATGTTCTAAATCTGAAAGACCGTTAATAACAGGAACTGAGGAATGTTTAGCTAATTCTTCAACTAGGGAATGTCTAAAAACACGCGCCATAATAATGTTTGACATAGAAGAAAGAACCCGGGCGATATCGCCTATAGTTTCTCTTTTATCTAAACCAATATGGTTCGGTGCTAGATAAATTGCGTGTCCACCAAACTGAGCCATAGCGGTTTCAAATGAAACTCGAGTTCGAAGAGAAGGTTTTTCAAAAATCATAGTTAAAGTTTTATTTTTTAGATACGACATGTTTATTCCATTATTTATTAATTCTTCCTTTAACGTGATTGCAAGCTCAATTAAGTAAATAATTTCTTCTTTTGATAAATCGGTAATTGATAAAAAATCTTTTTTCATGAATAATCGAAAATTTTTTTAATAATTTCTTTTAATTGAATTAAAGTCTTTACTTCAATTTGTTCTCTAATTGTGTGCGAGTCAATAACTCCGTCGCCAAGATTAATAATTTCTATTCCGTGGTTATTTAATATGTTTGCGTCACTAACTCCAAAAGAATAATCAAATTGAGTCTTTATATTAAGATCTTTAAATACGCCACTAATATTTTTAATAAATTCACTAGATTTATTATGTTTATATCCAGGACAAAAACCATAAGTTTTAAAGATTAATTTTGTTTGATATTTTTTTGATTCGTTAAGACCAATGTTAATTTTTGTATTTTTATCAGTTTTTCCAATAATCAATTTATTTAAGGATTTAATAGCAGGTAGTAAAGCATTTTTTCCTTTTTCTGGCGTTGATGCGTGGGTTGATTGACCAATAAATTCTGTTTTAAAACTAATAATATAAGGGGAGCTCAAAATAATGTTACCTAATGGTTTTGCACAGTCAAAGACGAGCCCTTTTTTTGATTTAAGCCATTTAAAAGGAAAGTTTTCAATACCTCCTCCAGTTTCTTCTTTGACGGTAAAAAGCAGCTCAAATGATTTTTGGTTACTATTGTTTTCTAAATATTCTTCTACTGCGATTAATAATGAAGCTAGGGCAACTTTATTGTCAGCCCCTAAAATAGTATCACCCGCACTTTTAATTCTTCCATTTTTTATAACTGATTTTATTCCTTCCCCGGGTTGAACCGTATCCAGATGAACACAAAAGAGTATCGGCTTTCCTTTTCCCTGATTTTTTACCAAAACATTGCCTAACTTATCGACCTGATAAGATAAATTTTGTTTTTTTGCCCAATCAATTATAAATAAAATCATATTTTTTTCCTTACCTGACGGGCTATCTATTTGTACGAGTTTTAAAAAAAGATCTACAATTTTATCCATATTTAATTATTTTCAATAAAATTTTTAACTTCCTGATAAAGATTTTTTTCCGCCTGATAAAATTTTTTCTTTTCCTTCTTACCCCATTGACTTAACTGATTGGCTTCTTTTTCAAGTAAATTATTCACCTGAAAAACAAAGTATGGTTTGGGAGATCCTTGATAGTCATATTGGTTTAAAGCATTTTCAACTTTTAAAGTATCATTAATTAATTTTTGATTGACCACGAAACTTTTATTGACTATTTCTTTAATAGCCGTTTCAACTATTATGCTATTGATCTTAGTTAGATCTTCTTTCACTAAACCAACTATTTTCCCAATGATTTTATGACTAAGTCGAAATGGAATTTGATATTCTTCAACTAATTTATCAGCCAGTTTTGTTGGCAAGGATGAAATGGTCGCTTTTTTCATCGTCTCCGGATTAGGAATAATTTTATCCAACATATCACAGGTTATAGAAACAGTACTAAGACTTTCTTCGAGCGAATTGATGATAGCAATCTTACTTTCCGCACTATCCCGGTTATAACCGGAAGGGGTTCCTTTCATGGCCACAAGAACGTGATTTAAATTACCGATCAGTTTGGCACTTTTACTTTTTACTTTTTCCGCAATATCAGGATTCATTTTTTGCGGCATAATTGAACTGCCGGTGGTGAATTCCTCTGAAATAGCAATAAAATTAAGCTCCGGCATACTCCAGATAATCAGGTCTTCCATCATTCTTGATAAAATAGTTAAGAACACCGTTAGGTTACTAATTATTAAGGCATCTTCAATTCCTCTGGAATTAATAGCGCTTAAAGCATTATTTAATGGTTTAGAAAAACCAAGTTTTTTTGCCGTAAAAACCGGATCAATTTTCCAGTTAACTCCATAAGAAGCGCCAGCTCCTAATGGAGATTTATCAGTAATCTGATAAACTGTTTTAAGAATTTGATGTAAATCAATTATTTGATCAAGATAAGCTTGCCACCAAAAACCAAAAGTTGACGGCATGGCCGAACGTAAATGAGTAAACCCGGGCATAATTACCTCTTTATTTTGTTCGGCCTTTTTCAATAGAATTAGTTCTAACTGACTTAACTTTTCAAAAAAATTCAGCAAAAATTTTTTAGTAAAAAGTTTTTGGTCAACCACTGATTGATCATTTCGACTTCGACCAAGATGAAACCAGCCGGCATCATCACCAAGAGTTTTTGTTAATTGACTCTCAATGTTTTCATGAACGTCCCCGATTAAAGGATTAACTAATTGTTGTATTTTAGCTTTTTTTACTAACTTTAGTAATCCTTTCAAAATCTTTTTGGCGATTTTTTTAGGAACAATTCCTTGTTTGGTAATCATCAGATTATGGGCAATAGTTTCCCATAGATAATAAGGGACTAATTTATTTTCCAATACCGTCATAATCGAGTCCATAATAAACTGGTCGGTTTTTTTGGAGGGTTCTTTTGTATAAATTCCTCCGTAAATCTTTACGTTTTTCATATTTTTAGAATCTGTAATTTATAACTGACATATCCAAAATTACAACTTTTGCTTGGCCTTCTTCTAAAAGAATTTTCACATTTTTTGGTTTTGGAATTTCAATCGCCCCAAGATGTTTCAAAACTTTGATTGCTTCTTTACTATCAAGATCACAAACAGCAATTAGTTGTGCATTTGGATCTTTTTCTTTCAGAGATTTGACAGCTAATTTTGTCAAATAGTGGCCATACCCTTTATGTTGAAACTCTTTATTAATTATCCAACTACCAAATTCATATACTTTCTGGCCATATTCATTTTTTCCAGACCAAAGTTTATTTTTACCGAATCCTATCAATTGATCTGTTTTTTTTTCGAGCAATACAACCGCGTTTCCAGAATTAAAAAACTTAATTATCAGTTCCTCAGTCTTAAATTGCAGCATAGTTTTCTTATGTTTTTTTAACAAACAGATCACTTTATTAGCAATAATATTTTGAACTTCTTTAGGTAACTTAGCAATGTTTTTGCCTGTTATAGAAATTTCTCCGTTAATCTTCATATATTTTTCCCTCCTTCATGTTTACTTTTGAAGCGATGACGGATTGAAGACCATAAAGCTTAATAAATCCATTAACTTCGTCTGAGGTCCAGGATTTGCTTTGGGCATAAAGGGCAATTTTCGGATCAATAAGTGAATATTTAGTTTTTACCGATACCGGTAGAACATTGCCATTCTCCAACTTAATTTTTACCGTACCAGAAACATTTTTTTGCTGAGAATTAATAAAGTGCTTAAGATCTTCAACATAAGGATCAAAAAATTTACCGTTAAAAATCATTTCTGTCATTTCTTTGGAGACTGCCTCGCCAAAATAAATCTGTTGTTTAGTAAGAACATATTGTTCGAGGGCTTTATGGGCCAAAATAAGTAAGAGAATAGCTGGTGCTTCAAAAACCAGATGGCCCTTAATACCAATCATGCAGTCACCGGTATAATAACTTTTTCCAAAGCCATATTTTCCGACTTCAACATTGAGAGTCTGGAAAAGTTTTGCTCCGGTTATTTTTTTACCATTTAGTTTTATTGGTAATCCTTTTTTAAACTCGATCGTTAAATAGGTTTGCTCTTTGACTTTTTCCCCGGTTACCCATTGAAAAATATTTTCTTCAGGTTCATTATTTTTGTCTATTTCTGAACCGGAATAAGAAATACCAAGTAGATTAATATTGATTGAATATTTTTTGTGTTGGCTAGAAACTTTAAAGCCTTTATTAGCTAGATATTTTTTTTCATTCTCTCGATTACCACCAGTTTCTTTTACAGGTTCGATAATTTTTATATCAGGCGCTATAATGGAGGCGGAAACGTTAAATCTGATTTGATCATTACCCATTCCGGTATTACCATCGGCAAAATACTGAGCTTTTTCTATTTTTGCAATTTCAATACATTTTTCAACGATATGATAGCGTTGAGATGAAACTATATTAGGATATGATCCTTCATAGAGACCGTTAGTTTTTATAATCCAAGAAATAATTGAGTCATAATAATATTGTTTGGCATCAATTAAATAATGTTTTGTTGCTCCAAGTTCCTTTGATTTTTTCTCAATTTCTGTAATATCTTCTGGATTCAAACCTCCACTATCAATTGTTACCGTAATTACATCAAATTCTTTATCAATAAGATAAGGAACACAGAATGAGGTATCCAGACCTCCGGAAAAAGCTAAAATTACTTTTTTGTTTTTATTGTTTTTCATATATATTTTTAGAAATTTATAATCAAAAAAAATCCCCCTCCTTCAATTGAGGGGGAAGCTGTATTCCTAGACCAATAAAAAACCCGCCTTTACTTGGGCGGGGATTGGTAATTAATTTTTTACTCTTTAGGTCATAAAAATACTACACTCCCCAAAGAGTCGCCTTGAAGACGAATTATTTGAAATCAATAGTATTTTCATATCTCTCTATTATAACACAACTTTTAGAAAGTAAAGTAGTAAAATAAAAAGTTATATGTGGTTTTGGTATGCAATATTTTCGGCCTTGGTTTCGGCGATCTCAGTAATTCTTAATAAGAAAGCTTTAAAGAATATCAACGCTTCTCTTGTTTCTTGGTCTCTGTTTGCCTTTTCTATTCCTTTTCTTATTTATCCTGCTTTTAAAGATGGTTGGCCGAAATTAAACACGGTTTTCTGGATAGCGATCACTGCCTCGGTTGTTAGTTTTGCTTATGCCAAGACTTTGACTTTAAAATCTTTAAAGAGTAGTTTAATGTCAGAGATTGTCCCTTTAGCGTTTTTTATGGTTTTATTTAACTACCTTTTTGGTCTAATTTTTCTTTCAGAAAGTCTTAGATTAATTCCAATAATTGGTTTAATCTTTGTAATTGTTGGAGGATATTTCCTTAAAGTTGAAGAAGCTAAGGAAGACATTCTTAAACCATTCAAATTATTATTAACAAACAAAGAGTCTCGAGCTTATTTATTAGCAATGATAATTATGCCTTTAACATCGATTTTTGATAAATATGGATTAAAAAATATTCAACCGGTCAATCAATCTTTCCTGTTGTTACTGGAAAACATCATGACAACGATATTAATTGGATCTTACATGACAAAAAAAGATCAAAAATGGATGACAGACCTAAAGAATCATTTTTGGAGTCTTTGTTTAAACGGAGTTGTTTATACCATTTTAGCACTGCTTTTTTTATATGGAATAACAACCGGAGCTGTGGCTCTTGTTTCAGGAGTAAAAAAATTGGAGGTGTTTTTTGTTCTTGTTCTCGGCTGGTTACTATTTGGAGATAAGCCGAAAAGAGGAGTTTGGATTGGAAGTTTAATCATGTTAGTTGGGGTTGCTCTAATTAAGTTGGGTTGAAATGTTTAATAAACTCGCCTAAAATAAGACTATAACAAATATGAAAAATAAGTTGTCATTACTCTTAATATTGGTTTTGCTTTTTGTTGTTTTTGTGGCGGTGCGGTTTTTTATTTTTGATAAACAAAACGAATATGGAAAAATGAAAATTATTTCTTCACCGGCGGCCAGCGTTTTTTTGAATAGTACTTTAATTGGTAAAACTCCATATGAGGATAAGTATAAAGTCGGTGAATATTTACTAAAGTTAATTCCAGAAACAATGGCGACTGATACAGCTTCCTGGAATGGTAAAATAAATATTTACAAAAATTCTTTAACATACGTTAATCGGGAGCTAGGCTCATCGGACATTGCTTCAGCCGGTGAGATTTTTACGACGGTAAAAATGACTAAAAAACCGCAAAATGCCGGATCAGGAGAAGTTTATGTGGAGACAGAACCTCAAGGTGCAATTATTACTTTAGACAGTGATGAAAAAGGGGTGGCACCAGCAATCATGGAAAATGTTTTGAGAGGTGAACATGAATTATCAGTTTTTATGCCAGGTTTTTTTAGAAGAACACAAAAAGTTAATGTTGATTCAGGTTATCGGGTTAATGCGGCTTTTAAACTTGCCATTGATCAAAGTTCCCCCCTCGCTAAAGTTACAGAGGATAAACAGGCAACCAGTAGCGCAAAAACGGCCAAAACTAAAATTACCATAAAAGATACGCCAACCGGCTGGCTTAGAGTTCGGGAAGAACCAACACTGAACGCTTCCGAATCAGGAAAGGTCAATCCGGGAGAAACTTTTGATTTACTCGATGAACAAGACGGCTGGTATAAAATCAACTTTGACGGTAAGGACGGCTGGATATCTTCGCAGTATTCTATGAAAGAATAATTCTTAAATCTTAAACGGTTAAATGTTAAATAAACTGTTAAAGGCTAAACAGTTAAACAAAAAAAATTGTTTACAATTTAACAGTTTAATATTTTTTTAACCTTTAATATTTAATCTTTAATATTTTATTCTTCTATTTACTCTTCCAAATAAATTTATTGTAAAGAATATAAGAGTAAGGAATAATAATAAAAGCAATTATCAAAATTTTGTATAAATACCAAAGCTTTCTTCCAAATACTACCACCAATATCTGCATACCAATAGTTTGTATGGCAACAGATCCAGAGGAAACAAAATTAAATTTAAAGAAACTAAAAATAAAATTTATGGCGTCACCCTCAATTTTTTTGTGAGAGAAACTCCAGAAATTATTCATTATGAAATTACTAGCGATTGCTGTCTCGGAACTTAATAAAGTAGTGAGCCACACAGCTTGGTGGATTTTTTCAATCATAAAATAAGAAATACCGAAATCAATTGCAAATCCAATCAAACCGACGATTACAAACTTAACAAATGATGAGTTATTAAAGATGTAAAGCAAGATTTGAAAAATATATTGAGTAAAAATAATTTTTGATTTACCGTATTTTCGGTCAATAAAATTAATCGGCACATTGTTAATTTTTGCATTTTTTTTAATAGCATGGTCAAGTAAGGCAATTTGGAAAACATAGCCAGAATAATTTTTAACAAAAGCCAAAGTATCCTTAACAATCCAGCTTTTGATCGCTCTGAATCCAGAAGTCCAATCGTGAATTTTAAGTTTCATGAAACCGAAACGAATCGTCAAATTACCAAATATAGAAAGTATTTTCCGATACCAACCCCAATTTTTGGGAATAGAACCGCCTTTAATATAACGGGAACCAATGACAAAATCAGCTCCTTTTTCAATTTTTTCTAAAAATAGAGGAATGTCATTGGGGTTATGAGAAAAATCCGCATCCATTTGAAAAATGACAAAAGGCTTAATTTTATCAATTGCATAGGTAAAGGCTTGATGATAGGCTTTACCTAATCCTTCTTTTTTTGTTTCTAAAAGATAAATTTTTTTAGAAAATTTTTTTTGTAGGACTTTGACGATTTTAGCAGTATCATCGGTTGAAAAACTATCATTAATCAAAACTTCGATATCCCAGTTAGGTAGCTTTTGATTTTGTGCTAAAATATCTTCGATTAGTTTTTCAATCGTTCCGGCTTCATTAAAAGTTGGTAATACAATTAAAGCTTTCTTCATAGGTTTTTAAAATATTCGATAGTTTGTTTTAATCCTTCTTCCAACTCTATTTTTGGCTGCCAATTCAAAAGTTTTTTTGCTTTGGTAATATCAGGACAACGTCTTTTTGGATCGTCTTGGCCAATGGTTTTATAAGCAATCTCTGATAGAGATTGAGTTAATTTTTTTATTATATCAGCAATTTCTAAAATGGTTTTTTCATTTTGATTACCAATATTAATAATTTCTCCGGCTAATTTTGGAGTAGTAGCTAAAAGATAAAGACCTTCAACCATATCAGAGACATAACAAAAAGAACGGGTTTGTTTTCCTTGACCGTAGATAGTTAAGGGTTTTTTTTCGATGGCTTGATTGATAAAGTTGGAAACGACCCGACCATCATTTTTTTTCATAAAAGGGCCATAAGTATTAAAGATGCGGGCAATCCTAATATCTTTATTGAATCTGCGGAAATATGACATCATTAAAGCTTCGGCAAATCTTTTTCCTTCATCATAA
>Ga0075667_126_pt1 | contig 8341 bp, 11 predicted proteins | sample RifGroA2_FD_68411 | JGI IMG/M metagenome (GOLD analysis project Ga0075667, IMG submission 68411) | Microgenomates (Roizmanbacteria) bacterium GW2011_GWA2_34_18 | reverse complement strand
TAGATAAAGCTCGATACCAAAAATTTTTTGACGGAAAACAAAAAACCGCAAAAAATTTGGTATCTTCGCTTTTAAATCTATCAGCCTCAATTGAAAAAAACTCCGAGCATCCGTTAGGCGAAGCAGTTGTTAATAAAGCGCAAGAAGAAAAATTAAAACTATCAAAAGTTATTAAATTCAAATCAATTACCGGTAAAGGGGTAGAGGGACAAGTTGATGGAAAGAAAGTTTATGTAGGAAAGTTGTTAAACGATCTATCAATCAAAGAAGCGGATAAATTAAAAAATCAAGGAAAAACCGTTATTTATGTTTATGTTGAAGATAAATTAGTGGGGTTAATTGCCATTGCCGATACAGTTAAAGAGACGGCTCGCGAGGCGATTCAACAGTTGCAGAAATTAGGAATTAATGTCTTTATGATTACCGGAGACAACAAACAAACAGCAATAGCAATTGCTGTCCAAGTTGGGATTAAAAAAGAAAACGTTTTAGCCGAAGTTTTGCCGGAAGAAAAAGAAAAGAAAGTCAAGGAATTAAAACGAAATAACCAAATAGTTGCATTTGTAGGCGATGGCATTAACGATGCTCCGGCTTTGGCGTCATCCGATGTTGGAATCGCTATGGGCACCGGTACCGATGTTGCCATTGAGGCGGCCGGAATTACTTTGGTCAACAAAAACTTAATGTCTGTTGTCTCCGCAATTAAATTATCCAAGCAAACGATGAAAACAATTAAGCTTAATTTATTTTGGGCTTTCGCATATAATGTAGTTTTAATACCTGTTGCCATGATGGGGTGGATCAGTCCGATTTTGGCATCAGGAGCGATGGCAATTTCTAGCATTTCAGTAGTTACAAATTCGCTTTTCCTAAAAAAAGCAAAAATAAAAAACCTATGAAATGCGAAGGCTGTCACGGTGGCGGAAAGAAAAAATAAAGAGTGAAAAAATGAAAAAATTTATTGGATCTATTGTTCCGTTTTTTTTATTTCACCTTGTTTGTTGCGGCGGGTTAATTATTTTTTTGGCCACTTCCGGCTATCTTTTGTTGGTTCGTCAGGAAGGAGATAAAAAAATATTTCTTATCCCGCTTCTTCTTGCGGGAGGAGTTTTCTTTTTTTTGTATCAATATTACGGAAGATGCTGTAAGAAAAAAGGACATAAGAACATAGGAGACCACTTGCTTTTAATTAGTTTTTACGTAGTGTTTTCTATTATCTTCGGTATTGCCTTTATGATCTATGTCTTTATTCCTTGGTGGATTCCTGGTTATAAAGGAGGACTTCTTCTTCCCTAATAATTTAATCTTTTGCATTTGGTCCCAAAAATTGAGAGGCCGGTGGCGGATTAACAATCTTTGAACCAATTGAGGTATGGAGAAGAGAGTTGATTAAAACATACAAAGCAATAACGACTCCAGTAATAAAAACATATAATGAAAACTTTGAAAATTTATCCTCCATATAGAATTAGCATAACATTTGAATTATTAAAAAACTATTAAGATCCTCCGACCCGCTTATGGGGACACTCTTTATAAAGACAGTCTTAAATAAGACTGTCTTTGTTTAAATAATTTGCCGTCGATCAGGCCTTTGACGGAGAAGAAGGCCAGTATTTAGCTGAAGCCGAAAATTATGATTTAATTATTCTTGATATCATGCTGCCTAAAATCAACGGGTTAGATGTTTGCCGGAGCTTAAGAAGTAAAAAAATTACTATACCTATTCTTATGTTAACTGCTAAAACTACCGTTGAGGATAAAGTGGAAGGCTTAAATGTTGGTGCCGACGACTATCTGACCAAGCCATTTGCTTTTACCGAATTGAAAGCCCGCCTTCAAGCTCTTCTTCGCCGCAGTCATAATCAAACGCAAACCACTCTCCAAGCGGAGGATTTGGAAGTTGACCCGCTTAAACATACTGCTAAAAGAAACAATAAAACAATTTTATTAACTCCGAAAGAATTTTCTATTCTTGAATTTTTACTGAGACATCAAAATGAAGTAGTCACCCGGACACAAATTACCGAGCATGTCTGGGACTATAACTTTGATGCCCTATCTAACGTAGTTGACGTTTTTGTGGCCACCTTAAGAAAAAAAATCGACTCCGGATTTAAAAGTAAATTAATCCAGACGATTCACGGAGTTGGTTATAAAATTGGGAAAAAATAAAAATGAGAAAACCGGTTAACAGTTTAATAAAAAAACTTTTCTTTTGGTATGTAGGCAGTTTAGCTTTATTAGCAATATTTATTGTTCTGGTAGTCCATGTCTTTGCTTTTAAAAACGGTTTTTATTTTATCTTGCTTCTTTTTTTAACTTTGGCTCTATTTGGTTTTATTATCATCTATAAAATCACCGAGTCCCTTACCTATCTATCCTCGCGGATGCGGATGATTTCCAGTAAAAATCTTGATGAGAGAGTTGATGGAATTGACAGTCACGATGAAATCGGTGAACTGGCGCAGACTTTTAATCAACTGCTTGATCGTCTGCATTTGGCTTTTAAGCGTGAACAACAGTTTATTGCTGACGTCGCCCATGAGTTAAAAACGCCATTGGCAACCCTGCGCAGCACTCTGGAAATCGCTTTGAATCAAAAAAGAAGCGAAGATGAATACCGCCGGACTCTCAAAGAGGCGGTTCAAGAGACTAACCGTGTTTCAACAACATTGAAAAATGTTCTTGATCTGGCCTGGTCGGAAACGCCGATGGAACAAAAAAATGCCGTTTCTTTCAACCTTAGTGAGTTGACGGAAGAACTATTTGAACTAGCTCAAAAAATGGCTCTAAAGAAAAATATTAAAGTCTCTGGCTCTTTTGCTAAAAATATCAAGATCATTGGTTTTAAAGAAAAGCTGGGACGGGCGTTATTGAATATTATTGATAATGCAATCAAATACACTCCTACAAAAGACAAAGTTGAAATCGTTCTTAAGAAGAATAAAAATCAGGCAACTATAGAAATAAAAGATAATGGTATTGGAATATCTCAAAAAGATATCTCTCATATTTTTGACCGTTTTTACCGGGGATCAGCCAGGGAAAAAACATTTGGGTCAGGACTAGGATTGGCAATCGCTAAAGCCATAGTCAACTCCCATAAAGGAGCGATTGAAGTCAAAAGCGAAATAGGAAAGGGAACTGTTTTTACGATAAATTTACCTCTTGTTTCTTCATAATTTCTTAATGGCCATTCGGGTATTCTTAAGTCATGGATTTTATAAAAAGTATCCTTCCCTATGCAATATTATTATTGTGTCCGCTCATTCATATACTTATGATGAGAAATCATGGACACAGTGACGATAAAAATTCCAAAAAAAGCTGTCATTAAATGAATATTTTGTTTGAAACCTCAATTATTGCTTCTTTCTTAGGTGGCATGCTGGCTCTGTTTGCCCCTTGTTGTATAACTTTTATGCTACCGGCCTATTTTGCCTATACTTTCAAACAAAAAAAGGCGATTCTTTTAATGACCTTTGTTTTTTTCTTGGGCGTTGCCACTATTTTAGTTCCAATCGGTTTAAGTGTTTCTTTTTTGAGCTCGTTTTTTAAAGGTTACCATACCCAGGTTTTCTATTTAGGTGGAGTTTTTATGATTTTATTGGCCCTTCTTTCTTTTTCCGGAAAAAAGTTTAACCCGCCTTTTAAAACTGCCCCTCTTTTGAAAAAACACGATATCTTTTCCGTCTTCGGCCTGGGTTTATTTTCCGGCTTAGCCTCATCCTGCTGTGCGCCGGTTTTGGCCGGAGTGTTGACGTTGACAGCTTTATCCAGCGGTCTGTTTCAAGCTTTAATCTTATCTTTGGTCTATGTCTTTGGAATGGTCTTTCCGCTTTTCATTCTCGCTTTTTTTTGGGAAAGTTTTAATTTTTCGGAAAACCGATTAGTTAGGGGTATAACTTTCCGGTTTAAACTTTTCAATAAACAACTGATGATTCATTCGACCAATCTTATTACCGGCGTTGTTTTTTTAAGTCTAGGTATCTATATTCTTTATCTGACGACCACTAATCAAATAACATCGGTCACTCCTTCGCAAACTCGGTTGGTGGCGGTGATGACTTTGATACAAAGAAAAATTTTAAATTTGACTAGCGGAGTGCCGGACTGGATATTTCTGTTAATCATTATATTAATTGGCCTAGGATTTTTTCTCAAAGGAAAACCCCGTCGGCCTTAATAAAATCTTAATGATCAAAAATATATAAATAGAGATATGAAAGATATTACAGATACAGACCAGGCTGTTTTTACAGTATCAAAAGACAAAATATTAACCTATGTCCTGATTATTCTTATTATTGCGACGGTTGTGGTTGGTTATTCTGTTGCCAGCAGTAAAAATCAGGTAAAGGCTGATAACAAACAGGTGGCTGCCGTTGATCCGATGGCCGATCATCACGGTGGGGGAGGAGGCGCGAGCAATAAAAAATTTGAACCACTTGCTCCGGGAACGGTTGCCCCAGATTTTAGTCTGCCTTCAACTGCCGGAAGAACAATTTCACTATCTGATTATAAAGGAAAAAATATTTTTCTTTTTTTTAACGAAGGGGTGATGTGTGCTCCTTGCTGGCAGGAAGTCTCTAAATTAGAACGGTTCAAGCAAGAGTTTGATAATCTCAATACGGTGATTATTCCCATCAGTGTTGACGATCAAAAAACCTGGGACCCAATTCTTAAGGAAGAAAAAATTACAACACCAATTCTTATTGATGCTGACCGGAAGGTGACCAAAGCATATAAGGCTTTAGGAACACCTTCGTCAATGCATGATGACCGCGCCGGCCATACCTATATTCATATTACACCTGACGGAAAAGTTCACTCAAGTGCCGATTTTTCCAATATGAACGTTCCGACCAATCTTCTTTTGAGTCACATCAGCCAATTACAGAATCAAAAAAATAATCCATGATTCAAATCCAATTCTTGACGGCTCCGGGGTGCTCGGAATGCGAGCAGGCCAAAGCCGTATTCCAGGAAGTCAAAAGAAAATTTCCTGATCTCAAACTTCAGATTAAAGAAGTTGACATTACCACTTTAAAGGGTTTAGAGCTGGCAATCAAACATTCTGTTCTGTCTAATCCTGGAGTAATCATCAACGGGGAACTTTTTTCTTCCGGTTCTTTAGATAAAGAAAAATTCATCAGCAAGATTTTGTCATTATAACCCTTTGACTTTGCTCAGGGTTATATTGAGTTTATCGAAATATGAAATACGAGTATGGAAACTGGTTTTTTGTCATAATTAGTATAGTTGTTTTTTTAGTATTTTTAAAATCTGCTTTTAAGCCCCGCAGTAAAACCGATTGGCGAACTTATAAAATGTTTTCTGCCTTTATAGTTGCCCTTTTTGCCGAGATGTATGGATTCCCCTTGACTATTTATTTGTTGACTTCGTGGTTTGGTAACAAATTTTTCAATATTGATTTTTCTCATGATTCAGGCCACATCTTAAACAAAATCCTTAATCTAGGCGGTGATCCGCACTTTAATTGGTTGCATCTTGTCAGTAATGGTTTGATTGTTAGCGGGTTTATTGTCATATCTTCAGCTTGGGAAATTTTATATAAAGCCCAGAAAAAAGGAGTCTTAGCAACAACCGGTGTCTACAAATATGTCCGTCATCCTCAATACATTGGTTTTATCATGATTATTATTGGCTTTCTTCTCCAATGGCCAACACTAATTACTTTAATCATGGCGCCAATTTTGATTATCCGTTATTTTATTTTGGCAAAACAAGAAGAGAAGGAAGTGGAAAAAAAATTTGGCAATATCTACTTAAACTATAAAAAAATAACTTTTTAAGTTTAAAACGCTAAGTTCAATTTCTTGGAGCTTGTTGCATTATATGAAAGGATATTACTTTTTTCGCTTTTCAGGAAAGAATATGATGTGATTTGTTATTTCTTTTTCAATTTTATTTAAAACCGTATCTTTTTTCTCTGTTTTAGTTGTTGCCACGTAACGAGCTAATTTATATAGATCAACAGGTTCAATAGATAACCATCTCTCATTTAATGAGAGGAAAACCAATAAAGACATAACAGCAATTCGCTTATTTCCGTTTTTAAAAGGATGATTTTTTATTATTGAGTAAAATAGAATTGATGCTTGTTTGCTAAAAACACCATAAAGGAATTTTCCGGCAAAGGTTTAAGTCTTCAATTTCAAACCATTTAATTTTAGATGGCGGCAAGTTTTCTAAAGGTTTCTTCATATTCCTTTATTCCAAGTTTAACAGCCCGTGATATAAGAGAAGCTTTTTTAGAATTCTTTTTTTCGTATTTACTAATAAACAATTTTTTTGTCTTCATAATTGAAGTATAACATAAAAAAATAATATATCTGTTTGTCATCCCCTCGCTTACCCTGTATAAGATCGATAACTTGTTAAGTATGAATTGAGTCTTCTTTGATTCTAAATAATATTGATCCTCCAAATATAATTATTCCCATAAATAAAAATGTCATTGGTATAGATATATCAGCAATTCTCCCGATGACCAATCCCATAATGGCAAAATATATGCTCGAGAACATGTTTATTGCTGATAAGGTTGTAGATCTTACCTCACTTTTTATGTTTATGTTGTAATAGTCTGCAAGAAGAGGTTCTTGTAATCTCATAGTACTATAGTTTAAAACGAAAAGCATCGTTGCAAAAATAGGATGAAAAACAACAGACATTAGAAAATATAAAACAGCAGGTATAAGAGTGGCAATAAGGATTCCATTTACTTGAAACATATCTTCGAGCTTATATGCGTATCGTAGACAGAATAAAGCAATAATTCCTGCAACAGAACGAGAAATACCCAACCAATATAATGGAACGTGTGATAAATCAAAATAGGGCGGTTGAAAATTATTTAGGAATGCTAAAAAGGGAGTTGTAAATATTCCAAATAATATAATTTTACGAAGGGAAACGTTTGAAGAAATAAGTTGTGCTGAGGTTTTAAGCAAGTCTAAAGGGGACTGTTCATTATGTTTATATTTATTTTTTGGCTCTTTCAAAAATAGTGATATAAATAAAGCAAACATGACACTTATTATTGTCATAATTATAGCTAAGGAAATTTGTGGCTTCTTGGTTGATGTAACAACAAAACTGCTTATAAAAGCCCCAAAAATAAAACCTACCTGTCCTAATCCTGTAATATTTCCCCATATTTTTTTCATATCTTGATCTCGTTTCTCATCCTTTAAAAAATCATATACCAGTGCTTGTATGCATCCTGATTGAAAAGCAAATCCTATACCAGCAATAATATTGATGGCAATAAAATGTAAATAATTATTAGCAAATAGAAATAGTATTTCTCCAATTAGTTGAAATAACATTGCAAAAATGATAGAAGTTTTTCGTCCAAATTTATCAGCTAAAATACCCGTTGGTATTTCCGATAAAAAAATAGTTAAAGTAATAATGCCCCAAAGAGAACCCATTTGCAAAAAGGTAAGCCCTTTTTGTTGATAATAAATAGTAATAACCGGAAGATAAAAGTAAAGGCTTGAGAAGAAATAAATAAGAGCAACTTTACTTATGTTATCCCATCTTTTGAACATAAATGATTATATCAAAAGGAGTAATATGAGATTATAAGGCTAAAATATGTTTACTGACTGCTGGATTCCTTTAAAGAGGATTAATAATTTACAAAGTAGTTTATTTTTGCTTTGGCTTTTAGGTCGGTTAAGAAGGTCTGGATCTTTTGTTGCGATTTTTGTTGTTTAAGCTGAGCAACTGCTTGTTCTCTGGGGATCTCTTTATCAAAACCTTGTTGATTTTTATTAGCACTGATAAAATCGTCTATTTCTTTATTTGACATCTTCACATTGTCTCCGGCCATTTGTTGAAGCATAAGCTGAATTTTTATCTCTTCTATTAAATCGTTTTTTGTCATTCCCTGATTTTGTAAGGCCTGATCAAGAGTTGTTCCTTGAGAAGTGACATTCGCCTCAATTTTTTTCATTTCCGCATCAATGTCTTTTTGGCTGACAGTAATTTTTCTTTTTTCCGCTTCCTGACGGATAAGGGCTCCGGTGATCATCGTTTCAAGAGTTTTTTTACCGCCCTGTTTTTCCAGTTTTTTTATTATAGCCAGTCTGCTAATTGATTTGCCGTTAACGGTGGCGGCGATGAAGATTTTTTTTGAAAAGAATAATAAAACTAAAACTAATATAATGACAATAGTTAAAATAAAAGTTTTTTTCGACACAGTGACTTTATATTCAGGAGACTCTATTTTTTTTGTCTTTATTTTTGCCATTTTCTGATTATACAGTAATTATTTTTAAAATTGTCAAGAGAATTTTTTTGTTTT
>Ga0075667_123_pt1 | contig 8692 bp, 9 predicted proteins | sample RifGroA2_FD_68411 | JGI IMG/M metagenome (GOLD analysis project Ga0075667, IMG submission 68411) | Microgenomates (Roizmanbacteria) bacterium GW2011_GWA2_34_18 | reverse complement strand
TTTATAAAAAACAACCAATAAATTTAAAATTGGGTGGGCAAAAAATGGATCAAAAATATATTGAACAAAAAATTGCATAATGATTTAGACAGTTAACTTTGCTCTTCCTTTTCCTCTTCTTCTTTTTAACACTTTCCTTCCGTCATGAGAGTCCATCCTTTTTAAAAATCCGTGTTTCTTTACTCTTTTAGCCTTTTTCGGCTGCCATGTTCTCTTCATAATAATTTATTAATTATTAATTTATTTAACGAGTTATTTATTAGCGGGTTTTAACTCGCCAAACTCTCTAAACTCGTTAACTTTATAATTGATTTTCTAATATTGAATTCTTTTCAAACACCTTCCAAACTGTTTCTGTTACAAATGGTATAAACGGATGCAACATCTTTAAATTTTCCAGATAAACCGACTTCAATTCCTCGAGAGCTTCTATGTTACCATTAATTACCTCATCTTTCAATTGCTCAATATAAAAGTCAGCAAACCTATGCCAAATAAATTCATAAATCAATCCCAAAGCCTTAGAAAACTGATAAGAATCCATATATTTTAGATATTGTTTCTTTTCCTTTTTGTATTCTTTTTCCAATTCTTTTAAAACTTTTGAATTTTGACTTGAACTTTTGACTTCTAACTTTTGACTTTTTACTTGGAGATTCATCTCAATGAATCGGCCCATATTCCAAATTTTATTTATAAAATTCCTCATCCCAATCACTTTTTCTTCAGCCAAAGGAACATTATTCTCACCTGTTCCAAAAACTAGGGAGGCTCTAAAAGCATCGGCACCATATTTATTGACCAAATCGATTGGGTTAATAACATTTCCTTTACTTTTACTCATTTTTTGACCTTTTGAATCAACTACCTTTGACCACAAATAAACATTTTTAAATGGAATTTCATTTTTTCGATATAAAGAAAACATAATCATTCTAGAAACCCAGAAAGGTAATATGTCTGATAAAGTTCCCATCACATCAGTTGGGAATCTTGTTTTATATTCATCGTCTTTCAATGTCACTAAAGGCCATTGACCTGACGAAAACCAAGTGTCAAAAGTATCAGTTTCCTGAATCCAATCCTGCCCGTCCTGTGGCCCATTAATGGAAACGACATGCTTTACTTTTTCCTGTTTATATATGGATACGGTGATTTGCTGTAGTCCTTGTTTGATTTCATTTAAACTATACCCTTTGTTAAGATACTGTCCGATTGTTCCCCTTTTGAACTCGCCCTTTTGATCAATAAAACTTAACCATATTTTTCTTTCATTCCCATTGACAAGATACCAAACTGGAATTCTGATTCCCCAGGCAATCTGTCGACTGATAGGCCAATCATGCATTACTTCTAGCCATTGGAGTATTTGTTTTTTATATCTTTTTGGATAAAATTTTATTTTTTCATCTTTAATCACTTTTATGACCGGTTTTTTTAGATCTTTTACCTTAATAAACCAATTCGGAATTATCGTTGGCTCAAGATCCCGGCCGCATTTGTAACAGACTGTCACTGCATGAAGATAATTATTATTAATTTTTTCGATTAAACCTTTATTTTTTAAATCGGTAACTATTTTTTCCCGTGCTTGTTTTACTTTTAATCCGGCGTAAGGTCCTGTTAGTTCATTAAGTCTTCCGTCTATATTGATTATTTTCTTTACTTCTAATCCATGCCTTTTTCCTACTTCAAAATCATTTGGATCATGAGCCGGAGTTATCTTGACAACGCCTGTCCCAAATTTCATATCAACCATTTCGTCGGCGATTACTTTTATCTTAAATTTGCCCAATAATCCCTCAACTTCAACTTCTTTGTCTACCCATTTTTTATAACGCTTATCTTTAGGATGAACCGCTACAGCTGTATCTCCAAACTTTGTTTCCGGGCGAACCGTTGCTAATACAAACGGACCGTATTTTAAATAATAAAGCGGGTCTTTGCGTTCAACATGGACCGTTTCAAGTTCTGACAATGAAGTTCCGCAGCGAGTACAATAGTTGACGATATATTCGTCTTTATAAACATATCCCTCCTTTTCCATCTTTATAAAAGTTTCCAGAACAGTTTCCAAAACATGTTTATCAAGAGTAAAGACACTTCTTTTCCAATCCGCTAGAAATCCTAGTTTTTTAAACTGACTGTATATTAAACCGGAATTATCTCGGACAAATTGATAGATGTTTTCATACAAAGTTTGCCTGCTAAAATCGAATCTCGATTTGCCCTGTTTGGCAAGATGTTTTTCGTAGACAAATTGCGTTTCAAATCCGGCGTGATCGGTACCAGGTATCCAAAGACTGGCAAAGCCCATTAATCTTTTGTAGCGAATTAATATATCTTCAATCGTGTACATACCGTGACCGGCATGAAGCGATGCATTGGCATTTGGAGGAGGCATTAGAATAGTAAAAGGTTTACCAGTTGACGAAGAAAAAAGGCCTTTTTCCTCCCATTCTTTATAAATTTTTCCCTCAACTAATTGTGGTTGGTATTTTGAATCCATAAATTAAGAAAATAATAAATCATAAATAACAAACATAAATTGAATTTTAAATATCAAATAACCTATGTTTAAAACATTTAATATTTGTTATTCAATTGTTATTTTAATTTTGTTATTTGTCATTCAGGCTGGTTATTATTATATAATATTTCCCTATGAACTGGATTTTAATTACATTCCAATGGTATTTGGTCTTGCTGATCATTGGAATTATTTTTACCCCTTTAACCAAAAAAATATTTAAAAATTTTAATTTTGATTTCGGCTATCCATTTGCCAAAACTTTAGGAATTATCCTGCTAAGCTATTTTGTTTTCGTTTTAGGAATTGTTAAGATTCTTCCATTTAGCCGTCTCAGTCTCATTTTTGCTCTCTGTTTATTTGCAATTATCAATTGGTTTATATTTAAAAAAAATAAACAAATAGGTTCGGGCGTGATGAATCACGCCCCTACAATAATATTCGAGGAATTTCTGTTTATCTTTTCTCTTTTTTTTTGGACTTATATCCGCTCTCAGGAACCGTCAATCCGCAGTTTAGAAAAGTTTATGGATTTTGGCTTTATCAATTCAATTTTAAGGGCTGATTTTTTTCCGCCAAAAGACATCTGGTATGCGTCTGAACCAATTAATTATTATTATTTTGGCCACCTGACTGGTGCTTTGCTTATAAAACTAGCTAATATTAAACCTTATTATTTTCGGTTTAATCGGCGCTTATTTGGTTAATCTCGGCGGCAATCTTCACACTATCTATCTTTTTACCAAAGGTTATCCTAATGAAAGCCCGATTCCTTTCTGGAAAATACTGTCAGGCTTTAATCCAGCTACCTATTGGTACCCAAATGCCACCCGTCTCATTCCCTTTACTATTCATGAGTTTCCTTCATACTCTTATGTAGTAGCTGATTTACACGGGCACGTGTTTGATATTCCGTTTGTTTTATTAACCTTAGCATTACTTTTTATGTTTTTTACTTCTTACAAAAAAATTCTTCATTCTAAATTCTTAATTCTAAATTCTATTATTCTTGGCTTCATGGCTGCTGTTCACTACATGACTAACGCCTTTGATGGTCCGATTTATATTTTGTTGGCAGTGATTATTTTCTTTTTTCTCTTTGGTTTCTCTGTTAAGTTTTTTATTAATACGATTGTTTTATTGGTCTCATTTGTTCTTTTTACTTTGCCTTTTTCCTGGTATTTCAAACCTTTTGTCAGTGGAATTGGCGTTAACTGTTCTCCTAAATTCTTGACAAATATTGGAAAAATCGGCCCCTTTTTATTTGAAGCCGGCAACTGCCAAATTTCACCTCTTTGGATGCTATTTATCTTATGGGGATTTTTCTGGGTCAGTTTTCTAATTTTTTTAGTTATAAGAAATAAAGTTTCTAACAATGTAACAATGAAGCAATGTAACAATTTTCTTCTTGTTCTCTTTTCTTTTAGCCTTTTCCTCACCATCATCCCCGAGTTTTTTTATATAAAAGACATCTATCCTGCCCATTTTCGGGCCAACACTATGTTTAAGCTTGGTTATCAAGCTTTTACCATGATGGGAATTGCTTCAATAATCACTTTTTATCTGTTAAAAAACATTAAAAAATCTATTATTTACTATCTATTATCTATAGTCTATGTTATTTTTCTCTTTTTCCCCTTCATCTATCCTTATTTTTCTATTCCCTCTTACTACGGTCAACTTAATCGCAAAATACAATTAGACGGTCAAGTTTGGTTAAAAGAAAGTTATCCGGAAGATAATGAAATCGTCGATTATCTGAATAAAAACGAGAAGGGACAACCGGTGATTTTAGAAGCTCAAGGCGACTCTTATACTGACTATGAAAGAATTTCTGCTTTTACCGGACTACCAACAGTCGCCGGCTGGTGGGTCCACGAATGGCTCTGGCGTGGTAGTTCTGATATCGTCGGAAAAAGAATCCCAGAAGTAGTGACTCTTTACGAATCAAACAATATAAATGAAACTAAATCGTTAATTAAAAAATATCAAATAAAATATGTCATAATCTCACGATTGGAACGGCAAAAATACCCAAATTTGAATGAAAAAAAATGGTCTAAAATCGGCAAACTTATCTTCCGCTCATCTAGTGGCTTTGGGGCCTTGTATCAAATTAATCTATAAACCAAAAAACCCGTTTTACGGGGTATTGACAAACAAATTTTTTTTTGCTAATGTAGTATCGGGCATTACTATTCGTCGTTCCCTCAAATACGAGCGGTAGTGATGCTCTTTTTTTGGTTTATAGATGATATAACTGAACCGGTATCCTTAGATTCTTTTTCGCTAATTTCTTAAATTGATCGGCAACAAATCCAATTAATTCATTCTTCTTTTGATATTTTGTTTTAAAGCTATATGATTTGCCCTTTTGGGAAAAGAAAATGTTCTTCATACTTCTTAATATAAATAAAGATAAATGGTTTGTCAAGACCTATAGATAAATACATATAGATTATAGGATATCTTATAGAATATTTCAATCTGTTTAGATTATTGTGACAACATATAAAAAGTTATCCAAAGTCTGTGGATAACTAATTATAAACACTAATTAGTTAAAAATAGTATAATTAAAAGTATTAATTACAAATCATAAATAACAAACATCAATTGAATTTTAAATATCAAATAACAAATGTTTTAAACATTTAATATTTGAGTTTTTTATATGAATTTATCTTTACTTACTTACAATACCCTATTTAACAATGCTGCTAATAAAATTAACCTCGTTATTGATCGATATCATCCTGATATCGTCTGTCTTCAAGAAGCGCTAACTAATGATAACAATGTAAAAAATTTTGAAAAACTTGGCTATAAAATAGCTGATTACTCCAACTCTTTTGTTAAATTTGGAAAAATCTTCGGAGTGATTACCTTTTTTAACCCAAAAACCCTTGTTTATAAAGACTCTTTTACTCTCAATATGGGTACAAGCTTAGGAGAATATTTTTTTTATTTATTTCAGGTAATTCTCGGTTATAACAAACCTAAAACAATCTTAAGAGCTGATTTTGTCCATAAATTAACTAAAAAAAGAGTTTCTGTTTGTAATGTTCATCTTTATGTTATTGGTAGCAATGAACAAAGGATCAAGCATATTAATAACGCCTTGAAGTCCATTAATCTTTCCAAAAAAGAATCGTTAATCATCGTTGGCGATTTTAATTATTTGCCTTACAAAAGAAAGGGTCTGGAAAAAATGATGGCTAAATACGGTTTACGGGAGGCGACTGCTAACATTAGACAAACGATTAAGTTTACAACGGATGGAAAATTTGAAAAATTTAATCTATTCCAACGTTTAAGCCTTTCTTTTATCAATAAATTTGTTACTAAACAAATAAAAACCGACTATTCTTTTTATCGAGGTCTAAAATTAAGAAAAACCGAAAAGATTGAAGCTCAATTCTCTGATCATTACCCGATTCTTTCCACTTTTGAGATTTAATCGCTTAGTAATTTTTGGAAAACTTTTTTTATCTTTTCTAAATACTTTTTTACTTCTGTTTCTATTTTCTTATCTTTTTTCCAATTGTCTTCAAGAAAATAACCTCCACCCATTTGATAACCAAAATCTTTATTGGTGATTTCACCAAATAATATAGAATAAAGTGCGGCAAAACCGTATTTCACAACTATCGGCAAACGCCCGTCTTTCTTAAACCTTCTAAAAGACCATCTTAACAATCTTTTAGGAATAATGTTTAATTTTACCCCGCTTTTTAGTAGTCGGATGCTCAATTCATGATCTTCACTAATAGTGGTCTTTTCATTAAATCCACCTATTTTAATAAAGATATCTTTGTAGATGACAAAATTGTATCCAGGTGCCATTTGTTTATTAATTATTTTTAATATTTCTAAACCATAATTTCCCATTTGGCTCAAAAAAACATCAATCTGATCGTTCGTATCTGGAAGTTGATAAGTAGTCAAAAAAAGATAAGAACTTTTATTGATCGTTTCTTTTAATACAGAAAGGTAGTTTTTGTAAATTCTTATGTCCGCATCCATAAAGATTAAGTAATTACCGAGGCTTTTTCTTGCTCCCAGATTTCTCTGGAAACACAAATTTCTTTTTTCGCTATAAATTGTTTTCAATTTTAACTTATTTTCAAAATTCTTGGCTTTTTTGACAGTTTGATCATCGGATCTTCCGTCGATAACAATCACTTCAAAGTCTTTTTCTTTTTGTTGAGTTAGATCATCGAGTAATCTTGGAAGGCATTTCTCCTCATTTAAAGTAGGTATTACAATAGAAAAAAACGGTTTCATACAGTTTAATTATAGCATTTGATAAAATAATAGTTATGAAAATTTCTGTTGTCATACCAGTTTATAACGAAGAAAAATATATTAAAAACTGCCTTGACTCTTTAATGGAGCAGGAAGAAAAGCCTGATGAAATTATTGTAATTGATAATAACTGTATTGATAAAACTATTTCTATAGTAAAAAAATATAAAGGAATTAAAATTATTCTAGAAAAAAAGCAAGGCATCATTCCAACAAGAAATGCTGGTTTTAATCTTGCCTCTGGAGATATTATTGCCCGTTGCGATGCGGACAGTATTTTACCATCTAATTGGATTAAAGAAATAAAAGCTTCTTTTGAAAATAAGGAAGCCGTTGGCTTTGCTAGCTCAGTTATTTTTTATGACCTTCCATTAGTTAATCGATCCTTTTTTCCATCAAATCTTTTTTATTTTAGTTCAAAGTTAATTCTGGGATTTTATTCTTTAGTCGGACCAGCTATGGCTGTCAGAAAAAATGTTTGGGAAAAAATAAGAAATGAAGTTTGCTTGGATGACAAAAAAGTCCATGAAGATATTGATCTAAGTATTCATATAAAAAAGTATGGTAATATTATTTTAAATAAAAATGTCATTGTAAGAATATCAGGAAGAAGAATAAAATATAACCTATTATCTTTTTTTGTCGAGTACCCTTGGCGTTTAATCAAAATGATGATAACGCACCGTAAATAGATATGCATTTTCTTCCCGAAACTATTATTCTATATGTATGGATAATGAGTTTTTCTCAGAAAATGAATACTCAACACTGCAGTTAGTTTCACGCTTTAGGTATATTTGTGCAAAACTTATTCCTCCTTTTCTACATTTTCATTTTTCTCGACATAAACCTCGTTCCTTATCATTACAAGAGGCAGTGAAGAAAATCAGAATTGCTTTTCAAGAACTCGGAGGAACCTTTATTAAATTGGGCCAGATGTTGAGCGCCCGGCCGGATATAGTTGGCCCGGAGTTGTCTGACGAACTACGAAATCTATTAGATAAACAGGCTTCCATGCCTTTTAAGATAATAAAAAATATCGTTGAGGTTGAATTAAAAACCCCATTGAATCATCTCTTTAAATCATTCGACGTCGTTCCTCTTTCAACCGCTTCAATCGGACAGGTACACAAAGCCGTATTATCTACCGGTGAAATAGTCGTCGTCAAAATTCAACGCGTAGGTCTTTTTAAACAGGTAGAAAAAGATCTTCAGTTGTTTAAAAAACTGACCGTTATTCTCGACCTGCTTGTTGGCAGTAAAGGACTCCGTTTTGAATACCTTTATAAAGAATTTTCTGAATGGATCATGAGTGAATTGGATTTTCGAACCGAAGGAAGAAGGGCTGATACTTTCAAACACAACATGAAAGATATTCACTATATTATGGTTCCCCAAACATATTGGCAGTATACAACAAGCAAAGTTATTACGAGCTCATTTATAAGCGGTATGACGCTCAATGCTATTTTTGACGAGATGCGCAAACAGAAAGCGCTTTCAATAGATGAAGTAAAACTTTCATTTAGTATCGATGGAATGATAGTGGCCCAACATATTATTGCAGGGTTATTTAAACAAATGTTTGTCGATAAATTTTTTCACGCCGATCTTCATCCCGCCAACTTAATAGTACAAAAGGACAATAAGGTTGCGTTTATAGACTTTGGCATTATAGGTATTCTCGATACCGTTGAACATACAAAAATGCTTTTATTGCTTATTTCTTTGATAGAAAATGACCCCCAGTCACTTATTAAAGTCATGATTTCGTTTTCAGCGGAGTCCTTTACGAAAGAGCAGAAAAAAACCCTGTATCAACAGTTTGCCAGAGAGTTGCACAAGATTCATGGA
>Ga0075667_132_pt1 | contig 9780 bp, 7 predicted proteins | sample RifGroA2_FD_68411 | JGI IMG/M metagenome (GOLD analysis project Ga0075667, IMG submission 68411) | Microgenomates (Roizmanbacteria) bacterium GW2011_GWA2_34_18 | reverse complement strand
CATTGGCAGTTAGGAATTATTGCGGTTGAGGTTGATGAAAAAATAAAAAATAATATAAAAAATATTGTCAAGAAATTCCTTTAAATTTTTGTTAAAATCTTACCTATGTTAATCAAATATTTACCAGCTGAGTTTGAGAAAAAATGGGTGGAGGAATGGGAGAAAAACAAAGTTTATAAAGTTATAAAGTCTGTAAAGTCGGAAAAGAAAAAGCAATATATTTTGGCGATGTTTCCGTATCCTTCTGGCGCTGGACTTCATGTTGGTCACGTCCGTAACTATACTGGTACAGATGTGGTGGCGCGTTATTTTCGAATGAATAATTATTCAGTTCTTCATCCAATGGGTTGGGATGCTTTTGGACTGCCAGCCGAAAATGCGGCTGTTAAAGCGAAAAAAAATCCGATGGACATGGTGCCGGAACATATTGCCACTTTTAAAAAACAGATGAAGAGTCTAGGCTTTTCTTATGATTGGGAAAAAGAATTTTCTACGACCGATCCTGCTTATTACAAATGGACTCAGTGGCTTTTTATCCAGTTTTATAAAATGGGTTTACTCTATAAAAAAAATGCCCCGATTAATTATTGTCCTAAATGTAAAACAGGATTAGCTGAAGAAGAAGTTTTACCCAATGGAACTCATGAAAGATGTGGAAATAAGATAGAAAAAAGAGATCTTCCTCAATGGCTTTTCAAGATCACAAAATATGCCGATAGATTATTGGCAGATTTGGAAGGATTGAACTGGCCAAAAGGAATTCTTGAAATGCAAAAAAATTGGATAGGAAAAAAAGAGGGAATTAACATTAATTATAATGTTAAAGACAGTAGCGAAATTATTACCTGTTTTACCACTGCTCCAGTTAATTTTGGCATGACTTTTATTGTTGTTTCTCCAGAACATAAATTTATTAAAAAAATCATTAGTGGTGAAATCAAAATTCCAGAAGATAAATTAAAAGATATAAAAAAATATGTAAAATCAGCTTCAGAAAAAACTGAACAGGAACGATTAAATGAAAGAAGAGAAAAGACAGGAGTTTTTACAGGTTTATACGCATATAATCCTGTGGCTGAGTGGGACGTACCAATTTGGATAACAGATTTTGTTTTAGCTAATGTTGGAACCGGTGCGGTTCAGGGTTGTCCAGGCCACGATTATAAGGATTTCGAATTTGCAAAAAAATTTAACCTACCAATCATTCGTGTCGTGGTTGGAAAAAATGGAGATCAGTCGGAGATTAAAGAAAGCCATCAAGTAATCGTTAAAGGTATGGAAGGAAAGATGGTTAATTCAAAATTTTTGAATGGTTTGAAATTTTCTGAAGGATTAGAAAAAACAATGAATTATATCGAGAAAAAAGGTTGGGGAAAAAGAGTAACGACCTATCATTTACACGATTGGATTTTTTCAAGACAAAGATATTGGGGCGAACCAATTCCAATGGTTTTTTGCGAGAAATGCCAATGGCAGCCAATTTCAGAAGATCAACTACCTCTAAAGTTACCTTACGTTAAATCATATGAACCGACAAAAACTGGCGAATCGCCTCTTTCGGTTATTCCTGAGTTTGTAAATACTACTTGTCCAAAGTGTGGGGGAGAGGCCAAGCGAGAAACCGATACCATGCCAAACTGGGCAGGTTCTTGCTGGTATTTCATCGCATTTGCTTTTTGGGAAAAATCAGGTGAGTCGGAAAAATTTTTATCTCGAGTTAACTCCTCGTCGGAAGAATCCTCCTCGTCATACACAAACTCTCGAAAAAATTTTCCCGCCTCACCTTCACTCACTGAAAATTTCAAATTGAAAATTGAAAATTCCGGTAATTTATTACCGGTTGATTGGTACTTAGGAGGCGCTGAACACGCCGTTTTGCATCTTTTATACTCGCGTTTTTGGGTCAAAGCTTTATATGATCTGAAACTTTTAAATTTTAAAGAACCGTTTTTGCGACTGAGAAATCAAGGAATGGTTCTGGCCGAAGATCATCGAAAAATGAGTAAGTCTCTTGGTAATGTAATAAATCCAGACGATGTGATAAGTGAATTTGGAGCTGATGCTTTGCGCGTTTATGAAATGTTTATGGCTCCATTTAATCAGGAAATCTCTTGGGCAACAAAATCGCTTCAAGGGAGTTACCGATTCGTAAAACGTGTTTGGGACATTTTTCAACAATATAACAATGAAACAATGAAACAATCAAACAATGAAGACAAGCAGTTAGTCATTAAATTACAAAAGACTATTAAAAAAGTCACCTCCGATATTCCAGAGATCAAATTTAATACCTCAATAGCAGCGATGATGGAGTTTTTGAATGACTTTGAATCCGCCTCCGCCAAGGCTTCGGCGGACAAGGAAAAATTCCCACTATCAAAAGAAAATGCCAAAAAGTTCCTGCAAATATTGGCTCCTTTTGCCCCTTTTATGGCTGAGGAGATTTGGCATGAAGTTTTTGGTGAAAAACAATCGATTCATCTATCGACTTGGCCGAAATTGAAAAATTGGCTTTGGAAAGTGAAAAAGTGAAGAAGTATTTGGAGGGAAAAAAATACAAATCAATATTTGTCCCGGGAAAAATTATTAATTTTATTGCCAAATAAATATGGATAGACAGAAATACATCGAAGCATTACAAAGACAGTTAGAACCCAATGTTTTTAATCATTCTTTAGCTCTCGAGGCTTGTATGGGTGGGCTATATGACTATTTTCAACAAAATAACCAATTGACCAATAGCCAAGCTACCAAAGAGGAATGGATGTTGGCGGGATTATTACATGACATCGATTATTCCGGTGAGTTTAAACCAACTCATCCGCAGAAGACTTTGGAAGCTTTGGCGAAATACAATTTAACAATTTCGGAAACAGTTCATAATTTAATAAAAGCTCATGCCCCTGACTTAACCGGTTATCAACTGAAAAATAAAGCCGAGTGGTCAATCTTTTGTGCTGATAGTCTAACTGGTTTGATTACAGCCGTTACTTTAGTTTATCCAAGTAAGAAATTAGCAGACGTAAAATTGTCATCGGTTGTCAAAAGATTGCTTAAAGAACCTAAATTTGCCGCCGGCACAAGGCGGGAAGATATAAAAATGTGTGCTAATTCCCAAGGTTTAAATCTTCCAGTCGAAAAATTTGTCGAAATTTGTTTGAATTCAATGAAAGCTATTTCAAATGATTTAGATCTTTAATGATTGATAATTCTGAGGATTTTTGCTAAGATATTGTATCTTCCTATATGATAGAATCCGGTAAAGCTTATGTAAAAAGATTATTTTGTCGTCCTACACATGATAAGACCTCTCTTAATATAAATTTTAATAATTGGATTAACAGATATGCGTATACCGATATTGATAGATGGAGAAGAAAAGCAAGAGTTATTTCAAACGAAATTAGTAGCCCGGGAATTAGAGCTTATTTTTTAAAAAAAGAAGATCCTAAAAATCAGCATAGAATACTCGAATTATTGGCTAAATTTAATAATCAAGATCCAAAGAAGATAAATAGCTATTATGATGAACAAGCTCATGAGTTGGTTGGTGATATATTTGGCGATATACTTATTCATTACGCATCTTCTTCTGATCAAAAAAGAAGCAATCGTTTTTTCACAAATAGTATACTTTTAGACATATCAAGAAGATCTACAATTATTGGTCTGGAAAAATTATTTAGATTGGTAAATAGTGATAGTGTTTCTTTGCCGGAAAACATGAAAATCTACCTGATAAGTATTCTTTTAGATCTAAGGATCGATTTTGAACAAGAAGGATCTAAACAATTTGCAGACAGCATGCCTCACGAGGTTTTTGCAGCTTTAACAGTAATACTAAAACAAAGAAAAGAGCAAATAAGATCACAAAATTCAGTTACAACAATGCTTTTTGCGAAAAAGTAAAATATATGTGAGCCCAGAGAGACTCGAACTCTCAACCAACAGCTTAAAAGGCTGCTGCTCTGCCAGTTGAGCTATGGGCCCTGGTGAATTAAGTTATTAATTTTATCAAGTTGAATCGATTATTTCACCTGATTTTCCAAAGTCGTAAAATCATCCTCTTTCATTTTTTCAATTACCACCTCCGTTTACCACCACCCCCATTATTATCTCTCCTATTATCATCATTCCCTTTCCTGTTATTACCACTATTTGGATTGATTATTGAATTCATTTGTTCGATAGTATTATTTATATTTTGTTGAGTTTGTTGGAGTTGTTCAACCACGGTAACTTGCTGATTTTGGGTAAGTTGTTGTACTGTTGTTGAGGTTGGAACAGATGTAGGTATTAAAGATGGAGCTGAAATTGGTGGTTCTGAGGCCGGAACTGACATAGTCTGAGTCGGAAAAGTCGTCGGCTGAGCAACTGGTATTTGAGTAGCAATATTAGCGGCGGTGAGCTGATTATTATTATTTTCTACTGGTTGATTGGTATTAGAACTAGTTGTAGGATTGGTTATTTCCGAAGAATTTTGTTGTAAGGTTATTTGCTCATTCTTTAGAACAACTGAAGCGTGATTTAATTGGACGACATACTTTTTCGCAGCCACCTCCCTTTCTTTTGGGTTCTTTATCTGAGTTATATAACCTGCTGTTATCTCAACTTGAGAATCAAGCCTGGTCAAACTTTCTGAGGCTTGTTTTGAGGAAAGTACTTTTGTCGTTTCATATAGCCTATTATTGATAAACTCCATTTGAAGGTCAACTTGTTTATTCAGAATATAACTTGACGTAGCAATAATTTTTTCCACCCGAAGCTTTGTGGGATAGAGCTTTTCACCGGGGAGTGCATCTTTAGTTATGTAAAACAGACCTTCAAAAGAAAAAATAGCGAAGACCAAAAACCAAACTCCGTAACCTATACCTTTTTTTACAATAACAAACATATTTAATAAAAATTAACTTTTAAAAGCTATCTCACCCTCTTCTTCCATTTTTTCAAGCCTCGTATAATAATCAGGAAGTTCGTTAAGGTGGGCGAAAGCGATTTTGCCGGTCATTAACGGATCATCATTGGTAACATTGGTCACCGGATTAATTGATCCATGTTCCAATTCCACGTTCATTCCCATCCTAAACTGTTCAACATCAAACTTACCCCAGTCTATCCCAAGTTTTTCGCCAATTATTTTTGCCTCTTCGGTGGTAAAGGATTTTTTATTCATAGATTAGATAAATAAAATATTAATATTTCATTATATAAAAAATTATTCTATTAAAATACACTATTACAACAGAACTTTATTTATCTTTAGGAGCGGCTTTCAGTTTTGCCTGTTTTTTTTATCCAGAGCTGTCTTTGTCGACAGCAAAAATCCCTGGTTGAAGCTAAGGCCGCATCCGAAAATAACTTGAACACTTTTAAATTTTAAGATGCGGCACAAAAGGCCGTATCCGTAAATACCTATGAAGTTATTTACGGACGAGCCCTTAGGACAAAGTTTTCAAAGTTTTGTTTAAAAGTATACAAATAATCTCCGGGATAGGTATTGTTAAAAAAATAAATAATAATAGCGAGTAAAAGAAATACAAAAAACATTACCCAAATAAAATAATCAACAATTTTCTTTATAAAAAACACATTTTATTTTCTATTATTCGTATTTTTTTGTCAACGGCTTACTTTTAAAAAAATTCAGAAAAAAAGTTTTTAAATACCCAGTCTTTGATAAAAATTTATCTAGCTGATAAACTATCTGGCGTTAAAAGACAGTATAAGGCTAGATGAATTATGAAACCAGAAGTTTCTACACTTAAAAACGGTCAAGATAGTCTACAATTTTAACCTGCCTTGGTTTAAGTTCCCGACTCTTTAATTTTATTAAAAACGTTTTCCCGATTTTTTTGCTATAATTTCAAGATAGTTTAGATTGATATAAAAAGATTATTATGACAGAACGAAGTAAATTAAGGTCTCCGGAAATCGACATTCATGATAGAGAAATTGCTATTGTGGGCGGTGGACCGGCCGGTGCTCTTACGGCGATTTTGCTTAAAGAAAAAGGTTTTAAAAATGTCACGATTTATGAATCAAGGTTGCCAAGAAGAGGCAAGAGGATAACTCAATGCACAGGTTGTGCCGGTATCATCCAACCAGAGGTTGTAGAACTACTGAAAAATCATGGTTTGACAGTTCCCGATGATGTCATTCAAGCAAGATTGACAAAGGAATCACAGATCCATCTACCCGGAAATAGGAATTTGACGGTTAAACAAAAAAAAGGGACAATCGCGGTATACCGAGGTTTTGCCCCAGTTAATCAACAGGGTGATAAACCTAAGACAGAAAGCTTTGATGCCTGGCTTCTCAAAGAAGCAATAAAATTAGAAGTTAAACATCGGGAAGTTGAAGTCACAGAAATTGATTTACGCCGCGATCGTCAAAAAAAAGTTACAGTTACATTTATTAATGAAAAAAAAGAAATAGAAAAAAAAGGAATAGACATTGTGATTGGTGCTTATGGGCATAATGGTTTAAAAGATAATATTGTGTATCCGGATCAGGCGGTTCGTCTTGATCAACCAACCGTATCTCAATCAGCGGTGAAAGAATTTTTAATTGGCGGGGAAGCAGTAGAGAGGTTACTACATAATAGTATGCATATTTTTGGCAATCCGACCGATAAAATTTGGTTTGCCATGATTGTTCCAAAAGGCGATTTCGTCACCGTTTCAATCATGGGAAGAGGGGACGTAAATGAAGATGATATGGATAAATTTTTAAAAAGTGAGGCCGTCAAAAATTTATTGGGTGACTTGCCTGAAAACTCAAACTGCCAATGTTCTCCTATTTTTACAACCGAGTCACCGAGGAATTATATGGTATTAGACGAAGATGGAAACATTTCCCAGGTTAATGTCGGCGACGCCGGACCGACCAGACCGATGAAAAATGGTATTGGGGCCGCCATGGATAGTGCGGAAAAATTAGTCGAAACAATCGAACACTATGGAATCGGCAATGAAGCTGCCCGACGATATAAAAAATATATTGATATGACATATGTCTGGGATAATCTCTGGGCTAAGGTTGTTCTGAAAATGACCGATCATGTCCTCGGAAGACCCCTTTTACTTAATCAAATTGACCGTTTGCTAAAGCATAAAGTTCCAGTATTAACAAAGTTGGTCAATAGCATTATTGACAATATTATTTCCGGTAGAAAGCCTTACTGGCAAATTCCTGTTATGGCGGCCAAAGACTTGTTTGAATAATGCGTTTGGAAAAATATGAATAAGAGCATAGTTGTCTATGATATAATTTTGAACAATGAATCCCCAATCTTTTACATTAAAAAACGGTCTGCAGGTGATTTTTATTGATACAAAAACTTTTCCAACCATAACAACCTTACTTTAAATAAATAATGGAGTGGCTCATTTTTTCGAACACATGGCTTTTAAAGGTAGTAAAAAATATTCTAATTCTTTTGTCATTTCCTCGACGGTCGAAGGTTTTGGCGGAATTTTTAATGCTTTTACTTCAAAAGACCATACCGGATACTGGATAAAGTCAACTAACGAGCATTTTGAAACTATGATTGATGTCATCGCCGACATGATCCAGACACCGCGATTACTTGAGGAAGAAATTGGAAGAGAAAAAGGGGTAATAAAAGAAGAGATCAATATGTATGAAGATATGCCACAACGGAAGGTGGGGGAGATTTTTGAAACTTTACTATATAAAGGCAGTCCTTTAGGATTTGATATTGCAGGGACTAAAGATACTGTGACTAAATTTACACGTCAGACATTTATTGATTATATTAACAGTCTTTATCACCCGAATAATTCGGTATTGGTGGTGGCGGGCGGTCTTTCTAACCAATTTAAAAGGGTTCGACACCGTGTTTTTTCGACCGCCTCACCCCAAAGGGGCCCCAGGCGATTGTCTCAAAAACAGGTGTCTTCACCCATTTCTGGATATCTCGAAATCATTGAAAATAAATTTGGTAGTTGGAAATCGGGCAAAAAGTTATCATTCGAAAAAATTACAGAGAGTCAAACAAAACCTCAGATGTTAATTAAATACAAAAAAACCGAACAGGCCCATTTTTCTTTGGGTTTTCGGGCGTTTTCTTTTAGTGATAACCGAAAATATGCAATGAATTTATTAGCCACCATTTTGGGTGGGGGAATGTCTTCCCGCTTATTTATTCAAGTACGGGAACGGCGCGGTCTTTGCTATTACATTTCTTCAGGCGGCGAATTTTATCATGACTGCGGCAATTTTGTCACTCAAGCCGGTGTCACCAATAATTTGGATAAAATCAAAGAAGCGATCAAGACGATTTTGGAAGAACATAATAAAATTAAAAAAGTCGATATAAAAAAAGAGGAACTACTAAAGGTAAAGGAGATGATCAAAGGCCGTCTTATGCTTTCAATGGAGGACTCAATGAATATTGCTTCTTTTTTTGGGACAAAAAAAATCCTTCAAGACAAAATTGAAACACCGGAAGAAATAATTAAAAAAATTGAAGCAGTCACAGTTGACGAGATAGTCGAGCTGTCAAAAGATATTTTTAAACCGGAAAGACTTAACTTTGCTTTAATTGGGCCTTTTGAGGAAAAAGATTTCCAAAACATCCTTGATATTAAACAAATATTGTGAAGAAAATCTGTATCATTATCTTCCTAGGTTTGTTAATCTACAGTTTTGGCTTATTCAATGGCTTTGTTTGGGATGATGAGGTAATGTTTCAAAAAACAGCTTCAATATCGAATACTGCTTATTTTCGACCAGCAATTTCCGCTGTTTACTCGACGATTCATAATATTTTTGGATTTCAACCGTTTTTTTTTCACTTTTTTCAGTTGATCTTTCATATTGCAACAGCAATATTAATTTTTTACCTTTTCAAGCGTTTCTTTAAAGAAACTATTTCATTTTTTTTGGCTTTGATTTTCCTTGTTCATCCAGTTTCGGTTGAGGCGGTTTCATTTGCTTCCGCCATGCAAGAAGTAACATTCACGTTTATGGGAATTATTGGATTGTATTTATTTGTTGATAGAGACGTGATTAATCACGTCTCTACAAAATACATGGATTTTCCCAAGGTATTTTTAGCAACATCCGTATTATTGATAGGTCTTCTAATGAAAGAAACTGCTATAGTTTTTTTTGTTTTGGTTTTTTATTATTTGGTTCTTTTTAAAAAAAACAATCGAGTTGTTTTAATTAGTTATTCTATCTTTGCCGTGATTTTGCTGATGGCATATTTTTTATTCAGGTTTTCAGGGGGCAATCTTTATGTTCAAGGTCAAGGGCTTTTCCCGATTATGCGCGTTTCTTTAACTACTCGTCTTATGAACATTCCTTCAATAATTCAATATTATCTCAGTATATTTTTTTTCCCAATAAATTTGGCTATTGCTCAGCATTGGGTAATTAAATCTCCAAGTTTTATTAATTTTTTTCTTCCTTTAATTTTAGAAGTTCTGCTCTTTTTGACCGCGGTTATTTATTCAATAAAAAAGAAAGATAAGATTTTTGCCTTTTTCTTCCTTTGGTTTTTAATTGGACTACTACCTCATTTGCAGATCATTGCTCTTAATATGACGGTTGCCGAACGTTGGCTGTATTTTCCGTTGATCGGGTTGTTGGGAATGATAGGAGCAATATTAGAAGAATTTAGAATTAAAAATTTAGAATTAAGAATGATTTTTGTTGCAGTGATCATTATTTCTCTTTTTTCCATAAGGAGTTTTGTGCGGACTTTAGACTGGCGAAACGGCTTGGCCTTATACGGTCACGATATTAAAAAAA
>Ga0075667_122_pt2 | contig 10037 bp, 9 predicted proteins | sample RifGroA2_FD_68411 | JGI IMG/M metagenome (GOLD analysis project Ga0075667, IMG submission 68411) | Microgenomates (Roizmanbacteria) bacterium GW2011_GWA2_34_18 | reverse complement strand
GCAAAAAATCGTATCCGGTAACAAAGTCACAGAAATTAAACCAAAAATTGAAAGAAAAGTAATTTCACCACTAACTTCGGAAATAATAAAAAAAATGTTAGTTTCAACTGTGGAAAACGCTGAAGCTAAATGGGATCGTCCTAAAGGATATGTAATTGGTGGTAAGACCGGAACGGCTCAAGTTCCAATCAAAGGTCATTATGATCCTACAAAAACGATTGCATCTTTTATTGGATTTGCTCCAGCTAATGACCCTAAGTTTCTTACTCTTGTAGTTCTTTATGAACCTCAGACGTCACCTTGGGGCTCAGAGACTGCTGCGCCGTTATTTTTTGAAATCGCAAAACAACTTATAGTATATTATAATATAAGCCCAACGCAATAAGAAAATAACAAATGTCAAATAACAAATGTCAATTGAATTTTAAATATCAAATAACAAATGTTTTAAACATTAAATATTTGTAATTTGTTATTCAATTGTTATTTATCATTTGTTATTTGAAATTAATTTAAACTATGTTCCAAAAACTAAAGAACGTCTACCATTTATTCCAAGCCATTATAGCTAATATTATTTATGGTTTTCCCAGTAGAAAGCTTAAAGTAATTGGAATTACTGGTACTGATGGAAAGACGACCACGACACATCTGATTGTTCATATATTGAAGATGGCTGAAAAAAAAGTGTCATTTATTTCTTCTGTTTTTGCTTCAATTGGTGGTCAAGAATATGATATTGGTTTTCACGTAACAACACCCAGTCCTTTTGCATTACAGAAACTACTGAAACAATCAACCGATAATAACGATGAATACTTTGTTTTGGAAACCACCTCACATGCTCTCGATCAGAACCGAGTTTGGGGAATCAAATATGAAATAGGAATAATTACCAATATTACTCATGAGCATTTGGACTACCACGGAACTTATGAAAACTATGCAAAGACCAAACTAAAATTATTAAAAATGGCAAAGGTTGGTATAAAAAATACGGATAAGATAATAAACATTATTAAAAAAATTCCTAATTTAACTAAATTCAATCAATATAACTATTCAATTGCTTACACTGTTTGCCAAAAATTAGGTTTATCTGATGAGATGATTTTGAAAGCGATGAAGACATTTCAGCTGCCAAAAGGTAGATTAGATTTAGTTTATGATAAAGATTTTAAAGGTTTGCGGGATTTTACCAAAAGACCTTTGATGGGTGAAGCCTCGGACAAATTCTCGGATATTATTATTTTGACAGAAGAGGATTACCGAACCGAAGATCCACAATTAATTTGCCAGCAGATTACCTCAAGGATTAAAAACAAAAATTATCAAATTATTCTTAATCGTCAACGAGCAATTAATAAAGCAATGAAGACTGCTAAGAGAAATGACGTAGTCGTGATTACCGGTAAAGGTCATGAGAACAGTCTTTGCCGTGGAAAAATAGAGTATCCGTGGAACGAGTATGAGGCGGTTAAAAAAGCCCTAAAAATATGATTACTTACGACTCTAACCTAAAAATTTTTATTTCTACTTTAATTAACAATGAGAGGTTTTTTGGTGGATTCGGAACAAGAGCTTTGGGTGATGGGCGAAAAGTGGAAAATATTTTTAATTTTGCTCAAACATCTATTCCTAATTTCAAAACAATTGTTATTCCAGAACAAATTCACTCAACTAATGTAGCAATTTTTAATTCTAATTCAATTGATAATCTGGAAAAAATTTCGGAAACCGACGGGGTAATTACTAAAGAAATAAATTCTATTTTGACTATAATTACGGCTGATTGTTCGCCAATAATGTTTGTTGAAAAACAGCAAGGGATTATTGGAATTTCTCACCAGGGCTGGAGGGGAAGTGTTAAAAGACTAGGACAAAAAATGGTTAAAAAAATTGTTGAGTTAGGTGGAAAAAAAGAAAACATTTTTGTGGCGATTGGTCCTTCAATTGGTGAGTGTTGTTATGATATTGATGATGAGCGTTATTATCAATTTGTTTCGGTGTTCGATGGTTATTCAAAAAAGATTTTTCACCGTCATCAAGGTAAGCTTCATCTTAATCTATCACTTTTAAACTATTTACAAATAAAAGAAATCGGTATTCCGGAAAAAAATATTGATCATTTCCCCTTTTGTACCCGTTGCGATAAAAAACGTTTTTTTTCCTTCAGGCGCGATAAAAAGAAAGATTACGGAGAGATGATGAGCTTTGTCGTTAAAGGACAGTCCTTATAAGGACTGTCCTTATTGTATAATTTAATCTTAGAATGTTAAAACAAGCTAAAAATATATTTTTTTTGGGAATAAAAGGGGTGGCGATGGCCAATTTGGCAGTGGTGTTGAAAAAAATGGGCAAGAATGTCACTGGCTGCGATTTAGACGAAAAATTTATTACTGACAGGCTTCTTCGGGACAATAAAATTAATTGGCAGGTTGGATTTAATTCAGATAAGCTTCCTGAAAAAACAGACTTAATAGTTTACTCAGCCGCTCACGACGGGACAAATAATCCGCTGATTGTTGAGGCAAAAAAAAACTTGGAAATTAAAATTATTTCTCAAGCTCAATTACTTGGAGAATTAATGGATCAGTTTAAAAATAAAATCGCGGTTTGCGGATGCCATGGTAAGACAACGACTTCGTCTTTACTTGTCTATGCTTTAAATAAATTAAAAAAAAATCCCAGCTATATTGTTGGTGCGCCTTTTTTTACTGACTATTCTGGAGGTGATTATCAAGGAAAAAAATATTTTGTTGTTGAGGCCGACGAGTATGGAGTCAATCCTCCACAGGATTTAACACCAAAATTTCAACTTATGAATCCAAACTATATTATAGCCACCAACATTGATTTTGATCACCCGGATGTTTATAAAAATATTGAGGAAACAAAGGAAGCTTTTAAAAATTTTTTTGATAAAAAAGATGTAAAAATTTTTGCTTGTATTGATGATAAAAATTTGATGGAAGTAGTAAGAAGTTTACCTAAAGAAGATTATTTGACTTACGGATTTGACAAAAAGGTAAATTATCAAATTACAAATTGGATGACTGATGAAGTGGGATCGTCATTCTCCATTAACAATTTTTTATATAAAACATTACTTTTTGGCGAGAAAAATATTTCTAATGCCGCCGCCGTGGTTTCCTTTTTACTTCATTTGGGATTTTCTAAAGAAAAAATTAGAGAAGCGATTAAAGGCTTTAGTGGCGCGGAAAGAAGATTTGAAAAAGTTTATTTTAAAAATAATATTTATTTGTTCGATGACTATGCTCATCATCCGGCGGAAATAGCAGCCACGATTAATGCGGCTAAAAGTAGATTCAAAAATAGAAGAATATTGGTGATTTTCCAGCCCCACACCTATTCAAGAACAAAATTTTTGCTAAAGGAATTTCAAAAGACTTTATCAACGGCTAATATTGGCTTTCTGCTTCCTATTTTCGCCTCGGCCCGCGAAAAAAAGAATCAATTTAAAATTGACTCGAAAGATATTGTTCAAGGCAAAAAGAATCTTTTTTATATTGAATCAAATGTTCAGTTAATTAATAAACTGGACAAAATTATTAAAACAGGTGATGTAGTTTTTACCATGGGAGCGGGGGACGTGTATAAGTTGAAAAAGCAAATCATTAAGGTTATAAATCAAAAGTCAAAAGTCAAAAGTCAAAAGTACAATTCAAAAGTAAAAAGTTTGAAGATAGAAAGAGATAAAAGTTTATTAGCTTACAACACTTTAAGAACATCTGCAGTTGCAGAATATTTTGTTGAAGCAAAGACTAGAGAGGATTTGATCGAAGGAAAAAAATTTGCTTTGAAAAATAAGTTGTCCTTATTCATATTAGCCGGTGGGTCAAATTTAGCGATTGTTAAGGAGATAATTAAAGGATTGATAGTTAAAAATAGTTACAAAGAGTTAAAAATACTCAAAGAAACGGGTAATAATGTTCTTTTATCTGTTTCCTCCGGTTATCCTGTTTCGCTATTGGTAAATGAAACGGTCAACAAAGGATACCAGGGTTTTGAATACCATAAAGGCTTACCAGGAACAGTAGGAGGCGCCGTTTATATGAACTCAAAATGGACAAAGCCAATGAGTTATTTTGGAGAAAATTTAATCTATGCATATCTTATCAACGATCGTGGACAAGATAAAAAAGTCAGTAGAAATTATTTTCAGTTTGCTTATGACTATAGTATTTTACAAAAGACTAAAGAAATTCTTTTGGAAGTGGTTTTTCAGCTAAAGAAAACCGATCCAGAAATTCTCAAAAAAAGATCAGAGTTGGCTTTTAAATATAGAAAAAAAACACAGCCGATGGGAGTAAAAACTTCCGGATGTTTTTTTAAGAATGTTAGAGGAAAGTCAGCCGGACAGATGATTGATAAAGCCGGATTAAAAGGCTTTGCCGTTGGTGATTTTTTTGTTTCACCAATCCATGCAAATTTCATTATTAATAGAGGTAACGGAAAAAACAAAGATTTATTAAAATTAGTTAAGATAATAAAAGAGAAAGTAAGACAAAAGTTTGGGGTAGAATTGGAAGAGGAGGTTATAGTCGTTTAATAACAAATCACAAATAACAAACATCAATTGAATTTTAAATACCAAATAACAAATGTTTTAAACATTAAATATTTGTAATTTGTTATTCAATTGTTATTTATTATTTGTCATTTGACATTTTCTTATGTCTGACTCATATTTAATAAAAGGTGGTAAGCCGCTTAATGGCGAAGTTGTTTTGTCTGGTGCCAAAAACGTGGCTTTGAAAACAATTATTGCCGCTTTAATGTTTAAAGGTGATGTTACTTTGGAAAATATTCCCAAAATTAATGACGTCTTGGATTTAATTAAATTGATAAAATCTCTTGGTGCAAAAGCTGAATTTAAAGAAAAAAATACTTTAGTAATAAATAGCGATAGTTTGAAAAGTAACCTGGTTGAATTACAATACGGTTCTAAAATAAGGGTGTCCTTTATGTTGTTTGCTCCATTGCTTCGTCGCTTTGGGGAATGTTTTGTTCCTAATCCTGGTGGTTGCCGGATTGGGGCTCGGCCGATTGACAGGATTATAAACGGTTTAACGGCTTTAGGAATTAAAGTAGATTATGATTCGGATACTGGTTATTACCATGCAAAAATTATTAATAAGCCAAAAGGAAAATACCGTTTTGAGAAACCAAGTCATACAGGTACCGAGCTTTTAATGATGATTGGATTGATGACTAATGAGAAAGTAGAGATTGATAATATTGCCAATGAACCGGAAATAAATGACCTAATTTTATATTTAACGTCCGCAGGAGCCAATATAAAGGAAGAGGGAAAAAAAATTATTATCTGCAAAAGTCCGCAGTTAAAACAGAAAGAACCTTTTATCATCATGTCAGATCGTAATGAGTTAGTGACTTAGAAAAAATCGCGAAAGATAAATTCAGATTTTTTTATCAAGGAAAGATTAAGCCGGTTAATATTGAGACTTCGCCTCATCCGGGATTTATGACCGATTGGCAGCCAAGTTGGGCGATCTTGATGTTGGCGGCTAAAGGTGAATCAGTCATTCATGAAAGGGTTTTTGAGAACCGTTTTTCTTATGTTGAGGAACTTAAGAAATTAGGAGCAAAAATTAATTTTATTGATATAAAAATAGAAAACGAGGAAAAATTTTACCATTTTAACTACGAAAAAAATAAGAAATATCAGCAAACCATCAGGATTCAAGGCGGAAATGAACTGCATAACGCTATTTTGAATATTTCTGATTTACGAGCCGGAGCGGCTTTAGCTTGTGCGGCTTTGCTTGTCAGTGATGAAACAGTTGTCAATGGTGCATCAATTTTAGAGCGAGGTTATGAGGATTTTGTGGGAAAAATTAGGAAACTGGGAGGAGAGATAAAGAAAATATAAAAGTTTAGCTTTGCACAACTTCATTTGAAGAAAGTACCTCTGAACCGTCATCAGGACATTGTCTTATTAATTTATTATTAGTAGTAGTAAAAGATAGCTTATCTACATGGCCTCTTCCCCGGCCAGCAGGACGATGCCTAAATTTAGCCTCTTCAAGATTACCAAAAAACATCACTGGGTCCCCGTAAACTTGTAAGGCCGCTTTATTTGTTCTCCAACCTAGATCCTCCAACCCTTTTACTATGTCACCCAATGTCTTGCGTCCAAGATTAAATTCCACTGGTGGTTTCAATCGATCAGTCATACTTTTGTAGGTTATAAGCGGTTGACTTACTCTTACGCGTGCTTTTTAATAGGGTCAGTCCTTATAAGGACAGTCCTTAACAGGATTGACCCTAAATATGCCACCAAAAAATTCTATAAAAACATATATCGAAAACGGATTTTATCACGTCTATAACCGTGGAGTTGAAAAACGAAAGATTTTTCTAGACGAGCAAGACTATCGTGTTTTTCTTTCTTACTTAAAATTGTATCTTTCTCCGATCAAAGAAACTGTGAATAATTTACAGAATAACGACGATTTAGTTTATAAAGACAAAAATAATCAAATTTCAAGATTATACATGTTAAATAATTTTTTTAATAAAATTGATCTGATAAGTTATGTACTCATGCCTAATCATTTTCATTTAGAGTTAAGACAGAAAAATAAAAAAGATATAGAAATATTTATGCGCAGTTTGATTACGAAATATACAATGTATTTCAACAGAAAATACAAGCGAGTTGGTCATTTATTTCAGGGTAGATATAAGGCGGTTTTGATTTTAGGTGAAGAATATTTGGTTCATTTAAGCCGATATATTCACCTTAATTCATTGGAACTAATAACAAAGGAACAGCATTTAGAATCGTATCCATGGAGCAGTTACTCGGCTTATATAAATAATTTACAAATAAATTGGCTGAAAAAAGACTTTATACTTTCAAGTTTTATAAAAGACCAAAAATCCTATAAAAAGTTTGTTGAAGATCATAATGAAGCGGAGGAAGATACTATCATACATAAAGGCCTGCTTTTAGATTAGGGACTCTCTTTATAAGGACTGTCCTTATAAGGACAGTCCTTAATTTCCTGCGAAAGATTTTGGTTTGTGGTAAAATTTGGGTATGAGAAAGATAAGAAATATACTGCTCCTGGCTGGAGGAGATAGCACGCGATTTTGGCCGTTAGAAAATAAACTTTTCTTTAGTTTTTTGGGCAAACCCCTAATTCTTTTTCAGATTGAAGAATTATTAAAGTATAGTGAACTGGTAACGGTTGTGGCCAATAAAAGTAATTCAACGACAATTAAGAGATTGATAGATAATGTCAACCTCAAGCCAGTTCAGATTTTAGTTCAAAAAGAAGACTATCCCGGGATGGCCGGGGCGGTTTTTTCCGCAAAAAATCATATTAAAGGCGAAGCTTTAGTTGTTAATGGTAGTGATCTAATTGATTATTCCATAATTTCAAAATTAAGTTTATTGATCAACCAAGAAAACAAGCTAATTCTAATGGGTAAAAAATTCAATGAATATTTTCCTGGCGGCTATTTCAAATTTACTGATAATAAAAAAGTGATAGAAGTAGTAGAAAAACCAGCCAAAGATAAATTGCCTTCCTCAATTGTTAAATTAGTTTTTGATTATTTTGCCGATATTAATATTTTGTTAAATCATTTTTCCCAAATAAAAACAAAAAACGATGATTTTTATGAATTAGCAGTCAATAAATTATTGTCTGACGATTTAAAACAATCATATTTTCTTTATGATTCATACTGGTTTGGTTTAAAATATCCTTGGCAGGTTTTGATGATGATGAAAAATTTCTTATTAACAATAAAAGAAAGTAAGATTTCAACAACCGCAATAGTTTCTAAAGGCGCCATCATAGTTGGTCCTGTAGTCATTGGAGATAATGTCAAGATTGGTGATTTTTGTAAAATTGTTGGCCCAACTTTTATCAATGACAATAGTGTGATTGGTGATTATTCTATGGTCAGAGAAAGCCAGATCGGTCAGGATTGTTTAGTTGGCTCATATTGTGAAGTGGCTCGATCATATATTGGCAACAATGTTTTTTTACATCGCAATTATATTGGCGACTCGGTTTTGGATAATGACGTCATGTTTGGAGCCCAAGCAGTAACGGGAAACTTAAGATTTAATGGAGAAAAAATTCCTTCTTTAGTTAATGAGGAAAAGATGGATACCAATATGAATAAATTAGGAGCGATTGTAGGTAAACTTTCAAAAGTGGGTATTAATGCGACTATTTTACCAGGAGTAAAAATTGGCAAAGAAACCTGGATTGGGCCAGGAGAAGTAGTGAAATATGATGTTGACGATAAAACTTATTTAGCTAATGGAGAGGAAAAAATTAATTTAAAAGTTTGATTCAAAAAAGCTCGATACATAAATTTTTATGAAAAAAGTAACTGTAATTGGCGGAGGAACGGGAACCTTTGTGGTTCTGTCAGGATTGAAAGACTACCCATTAGATTTATCAGTCGTGGTTTCAATGATGGATTCTGGTGGTTCAACCGGTCGACTACGTGATCAACTAGGAATTCTACCACCCGGTGATTTGAGACAATGTTTAGTGGCATTGTCTGATGCACCAATTCTTTGGAGAAAACTGTTTCTTTACCGTTTTGAAAAAGGAGACCTGGAAGGACATAACTTTGGTAATATTTTTTTGGCTGCTTTAGAGAAAGTGAGCAATTCCTATGACGAGGCAATTGAAACGGTCTCTTATGTTCTAAAGACTAAGGGCAAAGTCATCCCCGTTACTTATGATAAGCTACATCTGGTAGCTGAATACGAGAATGGGAATAAAATAACCGGTGAAGGTTTAATTGATGAAAACCACACGGAAAAGTCGCGAATAAAGAAAGCTTACTTAAAACCTCAAGGAAAAGCTAATCCTAAGGCGACAAAAAGTATTGAAAACTCCGATTTTATTGTTATTGGGCCAGGTGATTTATATACAAGTATTATTCCCGTACTTTTGGTTAATGGAATTAAAAAGGCAATAAAAAAAAGCCAAGCAAAGATTATCTATATTATGAATTTAATGACGAAATCGGGTCAAACCACTAGTTATAAAGCTACTGACCATTTGAAAGACCTAAATTTTTATTTGGAACGTCAACCAGACTATGTTTTGATTAATAATGGTGATATTTCTTCTGACATTTTAGCCAGTTATCAGCGTTATAATGAAGTTAAAGTTGAAAATGATTTAAATAAAAACGGTTATAAAATAGTTGAAAAAGGTTTAATAGATGATAAAAAAATTGAAAAAAATACAGCCGATATTTTGTATCGAAGTATTTTACGTCACGATTCGGAAAAAATTGCGGAAACATTGGCTAGCATTTTCAATAAGGTCCGACCCTAAAGGGACGGACCTTTTTATATATATGTTTAAAAAGCACACAATTTCCTTTAAAAATGCCTTCAACGGTTTAGTTTGGTCTTTAAAAACCCAACCTAATTACCGGGTTCATCTGTCTTTGTCCCTGTTAGCATTTAGTTTGAGTTTTTGGTTGAAAATTTCCTACACTGAATTTTTAATAATTATTTTTTTGATTACAGTTGGCTTAGTGATCGAAACAATTAATACAGCGATTGAATCAACGACTGACGCGATTGATACAAAAATAAGAGAAGATATCCGAATCAGTAAGGATGTCTCAGCCGCAGCGATGTTGATATATGCGATTGGATCGACTATTATTGCGATGATGATATTCGTTCCAAAGTTCATGAAATTATAAATACTAAATTACAAGTTCCAAATAAATATTAAATAGTAAACACTAAATACTAAACTGTTTAGAATTTAATATTTGATATTTATAATTTATTTGTTATTTGAGATTTAATATTTAAGATTTAAGATTCCATCATTATGTCAACATATTTATTTGCAGTATTTTCTTCTTTTCTTTTAAATTTTTTTTTGATTGTTCCTTTTATTAACTTTCTTTATCAATTAAAGTTCCAACGACAACAACAGAAAACTAAGGACTTTTTAAATAGACCGACTCCAATTTTTGACAAATTT
>Ga0075667_128_pt2 | contig 10175 bp, 7 predicted proteins | sample RifGroA2_FD_68411 | JGI IMG/M metagenome (GOLD analysis project Ga0075667, IMG submission 68411) | Microgenomates (Roizmanbacteria) bacterium GW2011_GWA2_34_18 | reverse complement strand
ATTCCTTTTAAAGTCAATTCACCGACCTGAAGATATGATTGAAGATCATAGTTAGTTACATTTCTGAACAGGTAAAGACAAACCAACCGAATCAATATTGCGAGAAAAAATATATTTTTCAAATTTCTTGCATGAATAAAAATTCTTAATTCTTAATTTTTAATTATTAATTGATATTTGTCAGTCGGTTATAACCTACAAAAATACATTGTTATATTGTTCCATTGCTTCATTGTTCTCGATATACCACATTGAAGTCGGTGTTATAATATAGCCATGAGTGCAAAACTATCCGTTTTGATGATCACAAAAAACGCGGCCGAAACTTTGGAGAAGTCATTAGCTTCAGTTAAAAAAATTGCCGATGAAATCATTATCGTTGACAGCAAGTCGACTGACAGGACTGTTGAAATAGCCAAAAATTATCTTGCTAAAGTTTATGTTAAAGAATTTTCTGATATTGGAAAACAAAGAATATTTGGTTTATCAAAAGCAACAGGCAAGTGGATTTTAATTTTAGACTGTGACGAAATAGTTTCAAAGAATTTGATGAAAGAAATTAAATCAAAAATAGAAAATACAAGAATAAAAATTAACGGTTATTATATTTCCTATCAGAACTTTTATTTAAATAAGCCACTTCAATATGGTGGTGAGGACTATAAAATGCTACGTTTTTTTAGACGTGTTAAATTGTCTATTAAACCATCGTTAGTTCATAACAGAATCGAAGTTAAAGATCAAAGAGTCGGATATTTAAAAGGAAAAATATTTCATCATTCGTATCGTTCTTTCTTACAAATGTTTAAAAAATTTACTGATTACGGAATTAGAATGGCTAGAGAAAAATACTTAACCAGTGAAAAGTCTTCATTAAAAAAAGTTTTTTTATATCCGCCTCATTTATTTTGGGCGAGGTTTATAAAAGATAAAGGATACGAAGACGGATTATTTCGAATACCGTTGGATTTAGGATTTGCGTATATGGAAATGATTACTTATGTATTTTTATTTTATTACAGTATTGTTAGTTCAAAAATCAAAAGTCAAAAGTCAAAATGAAAAGTCAAAATTCAAAAGTCGGTTTTATTTTCATTCTTTATAAAACTTCAACTCAGGAAGTTGAAAGATTAAAAAACGAAGTTAAAAACTTAACACTAAAATACTATCAAATATATTTCATTGACAATAGTGATAATCATCAAGGTTACGCAGCTGGTGTTAATAGCGGTTTAAGAAAAGCTATCAAAGACGGTTGTGAATTATTTGTTGTAGCAAACCCTGACATATCCCTCAAAATCCTCAACGCCCCCCAGCTTTTGCAAGCGGCCAATCATTTCGACATCTACGGTCTAGCTATGAAACAGCAAGGAAAAACCTACTATGGCGGAGTGATTGATAAATTACGGATGAGTGGGGGATTAATTGATAAAAAACCTCAGTCCAGATTTGTTCAAACTGACTTTGTCTCCGGATCTCTGATCTTTATCAAAAAAAAAGTCATTGATAAAATCTGTTTTTTCGATGAAAACTATTTTATGTATTACGAAGAGGTTGATTATTGTTATCGCGCTAGAAAAGTGGGATTTGAAATAGGAATTGATTCAAAACTGTCCTATGAGCACTTTGAAATTTCACAAGATAACCAAATAAAAGAATTTTATCTCTTTAAAAATCGTTTAAAGTTTTTATTTAAATATGGAACATTTAAACAAAAAGTTTATGAGTTTATGAGAATTCCAAAAACGGTTTTTGAAGAAATAAAAAAGCGACCTTTCTATTTAAATTTCTTTAGTCTTAATATTTCCTCAATTGTTAATAAAATACTTCATTTTATTCTGTTTTTAATCTTGATTAGTTATTTCAGGCCGGAAGAATACGGTGTCTATACTTTAGCCTGGACCCAGATTGGATTGCTTTTGCCACTACTTGACTTTGGCACCACTTCTTACGGATTAATTCATATTAATAATTCAGTTGAAAAAAAAGTTAAAGAATTATTCTCTTTAAGATTTTATTTATCTCTAACAACTTTTACTTTAACAATTATTTTGGCAATTTTATTTCATTATCCTTCCACCATTCTCATTCCAATTATTCTTATTTCTTTTGTTATTTTTGCCAATATGCTTTCCGGCACTTACCTAATTCTCACTTCAATTAAACAAAAATCTTATCTTGCCTCAATTGTCTCCATGATCTTTCAAATTTGTTTAGTGACTTCATTAATTGCAGGAGTTTTAATTACCAAGAAATTAATAACTGTTTTTGTTGTTACTTTTATTTTATATAACATCTATTCTTTAATAAACTTTTTTCTTGTTAAAAGGGAAGTTGGTAGTTTATCTTTAAAAATTGATTTAAAACAGTGGACAATTATCATTAAAAAGTCTTTTATTTTTCTTCTAATTAGCTTATTGGCCGGCTTTTATTCAAAGGCTGATGTCCTTATTTTGAATTTTATCAAAGGTAAACAGGCCGTCGGAATTTACTCAGCCGGTTACCGGTTTTTGGACGCCTTAATGTTTGTAGTAACCGCTTATAATGTCTCCTCAATGCCTTTATTTTCCAAATTGGCTAAAGAAAAAAAGAAGAATATTTTTATAAATAAAATTAAAAAAGATGTTTTTTTGGTTTTTTTAATTGGAATTTTAATTGCCTTAAGTCTTTATTTCTTAGGACCGGTCATTTTACCAATTTTGTATAAAAGCACCTATCTTCAATCAATCCAAGTCTTAAAAATAATTATTTTTGCTTTGCCTTTAATTCTTTTGACATCAGTTTTCCTAAACTCAATTTATGCTTTAAATAAGGCAAAAATCGTTATTTATGTTTTTTTGTTTCAATTAATATTGAATATTAGCTTAAATTTATTTTTCATCCCTAGATTTAGTTTTTTTGCCTCGGCGTACATTACGTTGTTGGGTGAAGCTATAAATACGTTGCTAACCTTTGTAGTATTAAGGTCTGTCCTTAAAAGGACGGACCTTAAAAGGAGAGTCCCATGAAAATCTCTGTCGATGGCGGAGCGCTCAACCCAAAAAATAGTCAACGATTCGGAACAAACGTTTTTTCTGAAAGTTTAGTGAAAGCTTTGCAACTTTATGATAAAAGAAATCAATACTTTATTTATACATTTGAAAACCTTAAACCTAAGCTTTTCTGGTTAAAGGGAAGAGTTAGCCTAGAGGAATTAAAACAAAAAAAGAATGTTTTTTTAGCTTTGAATCAAGCGATTCCTCTTTTTACTTCAGGAAAAATTATTAGTTTTTGTCATGGCCTTTCTTATTACTTTTATCCTCAATATTATTTAAAGAAAGATGTTATTCGTCTAAATAAACAGTTGAAGGAAATGATTAAAAGATCAGATAAAATTATCGTTTCCTCAGACAAGGTAAAAGATGAACTCACTTTGATCGATCGATACATCGAAGCAAAAATAATTGTTCTCCCTTTTGGAATACCAGTTGATATGGAAAGAGCTAAAATTAAAATTAAAAATAAATATTTTCTTTTTGTTGGCATGAATCATCCGATAAAAAATATTGATTTTATTAAGCAGGCATTTAATGAATTTAAAAAAGATAAAAAATATAAATATTATAAACTTTATATCCTGACAAGAAACGTTTCCCGAGAAAAACTAAAAAAACTTTATCAAAAGGCAACTGCTTTGTTAACCTCATCGTATTACGAAAGCTTTAACTTCCCGGTCCTGGAGGCTTTATCCCAGGGCTGTCCGGTAGTTGGATTAAAACCAGCTATTATTCCAGAACTGAGACCATACGTTAATGTGGCAACAAATAATAGAGAATTTGTTGAATTTATGAAAAGAATTTCCAAGAAACCTGATGTACGATCGATTAATCGATTGTATAAAAATTTTAACTGGAAAAATTATGTTAATAATTTAGTAAAATTATATTAACTATATGAAGTTATCCGCCGTGGTTTTAACCAAAAATGAAGAGAAGAACATTGAAAAATGCTTAAAATCAATTGATTTTTGTGATGAAATAATAGTCGTTGATGATTATTCGACAGATAAAACATTAGAGGAAATTCAAAAGTTAGAAGTCAAAAGTCAAAATTATAAGTCAAAAGTCAAAATTTTTAAAAAACAATTAAATAAGGACTTTGCATTTCAAAGAAACTATGGATTAAGTAAAGCTACTAATGAGTGGATATTATTTATAGACGCTGATGAAGAAATTTCTGAAAATTTGAAATTAGAAATTAAAAATTTGAAGGTGAAAAAAAATTCAGGGACTTGGATGGGGACGGTCCATGAAGTTTTTCATACGGCCAACAAAGTTGGTCAAATAAATGGTTTTCTTAATCATTATCCGCACCCGACCTTAAAAGAATTTATTAATGATATAAATTATTACTCTTTTATTAGAACCGAAGAACTGTTTAGTCGGGGAACAAAAACCAATATTTTTGAAATTATTTTTTTTCCTTTTGGAAAATTTATTTATAATTACTTTTTAAATCTCGGTTTTTTAGACGGTCCGGCCGGCTTTACTTATGCTTTCATGATGAGTTTTCACTCGTTTTTAGTCAGAGCAAAGTTTTATCAACTTACAAATAAACAATGACTATTCTGTTTTATTTATCTGCTTTTTTATTTTCCTTAGGTCAATTAGGAAGAATTTCTTTTTTTGGTCAACAGGTCAATTTTTATCTTTATGAAATTACTCTTGTATCCAGTTTAATTTTTTTAATTTCTAAACATAAATCAAAACCGATTACCGACGCCTGGAAAAACTTCCGGGCTATCTTTATTTTTTTGCTGGTGTTGTTGATATCTTTAATCCCCGAATGGCTGAAATATTATTTTTTTGAAAATGCGGTGGCCTTCCTTTATTTTTTTCGTTTGCTTATATATTTTTCCTATTTTATTTACTTACGATACCATGTCAAAAAAGACGGGCAATTTTCAAAGACGATCAAGAAAGGAATATTTACACTGGCTGTTTTAACTATTATTTCAACTCTAATCCAATACTTTCTTTACCCCGATTTAAGAAATCTTCTTTACCTCGGTTGGGACCCTCATCTATACCGGACTTTTGGAGTTTTTTTTGATACCTCTATTTCGGCTGCGATTTTCGGAATTTTATTCCTTACGATCAATCAACCAGTTATCAAAATTATTTATTTAATATTGATTGCTTTAAGTTTTTCCCGGGCTATTTATCTGGGTTTATCATTAACCTTAATTTATATATTTATTCAAAAAAAACAGTTTAAAAAAATTCTTTTATTTTTATTATTTTTTATAACTTTAGTTTTTTTTATTCCCAAGCCTGCTGGTGAAGGAGTTAATTTAAAAAGATTTTACTCGATTACTTCACGTGGACAAGACTATTTACAAGGAGTTAATCTCTGGAAAAATAAACCACTTTTAGGTTTTGGTTATAACAGAATTCGTTATATAAAAAATAGTGAATCCGTTCATTCAGGCGCCACTTTCAGTTCTAGTTTTCTTACAATTCTAGTTTCTTCTGGAATTTTGGGACTGTTTGGATTTTTGGGGGTATTGGGAAGATTAGGAAAGATAAATAAAATCAGTAAACTTTTAATTATATTTTTGAGTATTGTTTCCTTGTTTGATAATGTTCTCCTTCACCCTTTTATTTTATTTTTATTACTAACTAATCTTTCTTATAAATAACTTTCAAAGATTTTGTTTCCATATTGCCGGCAATATCAGCCGCCGTAATCACAATCTGATTATCTCCGTCTTTTAAACGAACTGATGTTTCAAAATTACCATTGGCATCAACTACAACAGGTAAGTCATTAATGTTGATATGGGTTTCTTTATCCGTACTACCTTTAATTTTTATTTCCTGATTATTGGTGTTTGAATTATCAGCCGGTTCATTTATTTCTAATTTAGGTCTTTCATTTTTAAAAAAAACTTTATAAGTAATTGTTTTTTTTTCAATTTTACTATCTTTTGATTTTACTCGAATATAAACATTGTTATCGCCTTTTTCCAAATCACCAATCTCTTCGCTAAAAGTATCAGAAGAGGATTCAACTTCCTTGACCTTTTTACCGTTAAGATAAAATTCCAGAATATCAAAGTTTAGAATTGAACCAGAAACAATAAATTTTGCACTGTTAGTGGCCTGAGGAATCGAATTAACATCGATAGAACTAAAAGTGTCTTCTGTTTTAGATAATTGTTTCGTTGATGGTTGAGGAAAAAGACCACTGATAAAACTAATCTTCCCATGAGCCATCTGGGAGAATCGAACTCCCATCACCGGTTTACGATACCGATGCTCTTCCACTGAGCTAAGATGGCTTACCGTAATTTCTTTTGTAAACAGCCGCCCTGCCTGCCCCAGGTCTACCAGCTGAGCTATCTACATCGGCACTGAAATTATTATAGCAATATTTTTCCTATTTATTAAATTTTATTTTTTTAAATAATTCCAGGGGAATAAAAATAAGAAGAGATATAAAAATAGATGAGATAATATATCCAAAAGACAAAGGAGTAACAGAGAATGCTTTTTGGAAAAACAAATTATAGATAATAAAAGGATGTAGGATAAAAGGGAAGAGAAATCCAAGAAGAAAGATCGGATTTTTTAGAAGAGAAAAATGAGATAAAATAGATCTGTGAGAAAGCCATATATCAACTAGAATAAACGGTTGTATAAAAATGATTGAGGTAAATACAAGGGTTGTGGCTAAATTTTCTCGAGAAAAGATGAATGAAGGAAGAAAAGATAAAAAGGCAAGAACTGCGGTGATAATACCAACCAAAAAGATATATCGAAAATCATGTTTCCCCAAAATCATTATCACTCTTCTTGGTTTTTCTCTCATAATGTTACTGTCATTTGGTGAAAAGGCAAGGGCGATCGCCGGTAGTCCGTCGGTGACAAGATTAATATAGAGAAGTTGAAGAGCGGTCAATATTGGGAGTTGAAAAATAACTGCCGCAATAACATAGATTACCTCACCTATATTACAGGCTAAAAGAAACTTTATGGCATTTTTAATATGATTAAAAATGTTTCTCCCTTCTTCAACCGCGCCAACAAGAGTGGCAAAGTTATCGTCAGTAATAATCATATGGGCAGTTTCCTTGGCTACATCAGTACCGGTAATTCCCATCGCCACTCCTACATCTGCCTTTTTAAGAGCTAATGCGTCATTAACACCATCACCTGTTACTGCTACGACCTCGCCTCGTTTTTGCAGAAGTTTTACTAAACGGTATTTGTGCTCGGGCGAGGTACGGGCAAAGATTTTCACTTTTGTCAAAATCGGCATTAACTCCTCATCAGAATAATCATCAAGCTGTTGACCGGTCATAATATCTTCTCCCTCTCTAATGATTCCTGTTTCAATCCCGATGGCTTCGGCGGTCAGTGGATTGTCCCCGGTGATCATGATCGTTTTTATTCCTGCTGCTTGAGTTTTTCTGACCGCCTCTAATACTTCTTCTCTGACCGGATCGGCAATGCCAACAAATCCCAAAAATATCTGATCTTTCTCAAATAAATTACTACTGTCATTTTTTTTATAAGAAAAGGCAATCATCCGTAAACCTTGTCTGGCAAAACGTTCAAATTCGCTCTTAATCCGACCAATATGATGAGAGTTAAGAGGTGTTGGTTTATTCCCAATTAAGATCTGTGAGGAAATTGAAAGAATAGATTCCGGGGCTCCTTTAGTTAAAACTATTTTTTCAAATTTTCCGTCGGTCACCACCATTGTCATCCGTTTGGTCACCGGATTAAATGGCAGTTCATCAATAATCTTCCATTTTTCTCTGACTGTTTCGGGAATCATTCCTACTTTGTGAGCCATAAGAAGAAGTGCACCTTCGGTCGCATCGCCTATAATATCAAAGTCTCTTCCATGATCAATCTTTGTCACAAGGGCCGCCGTAGAACACAAAATACCGTTAAGGACGATTTTGGAAAACGGATGATTGGTTAAAAGAGGGGGGTTTGTTATTTCATAGACATTATTTTCAACAAAGATTTTCTTAACTCTCATTTGGTTTGCAGTCAGCGTGCCGGTTTTATCGGTGGCAATCACAGTAATGGATCCTAAAGCTTCGATAGCATTGAGTTTGCGAACAATGGCTTTTTTCTTGGCCATCCGCTCCACTCCAATCGCTAAAGTAATCGTCATCACCGCCGGTAGTCCTTCGGGAACGGCCGCAACCGCTAGACTGACAGCAAAGATAAAACTCTCAATCAGACTTTTATCTTGAATAAAGGAAAGAATAAAAACAACTGAAGAGGCAACAATTCCAATGATACCTATTTGCTTGGTAAAAACATCGAGTTTCTTCTGCAAGGGTGTTTTCGTTTCTTTGATGGTTGTTAAAGTTTTGGCAATCATACCGAACTTTGTTTGATTGCCGGTTTTCAACACCTGCGCATATCCTCGTCCTTTGGCCACAACTGTTCCCATAAACAGTTGATTACTATTTAGATCATGGCTGTTTTTCACAACCGGTAATGATTCACCGGTGAGGGAAGCTTCATTAACTTCAAGATTGCGCGACTCAACTATTTGACAGTCGGCTGGTATTTTTGTTCCTTCTTCAATATAGATAAGATCACCCGGCACAAGGTTTCGGCTGTCAATCTGTTGTTCTTTTCCGTCCCGGATGACACGAATGGTTGTGACGGTGAGTTTTTTCAGATAGGAAAGTGCTTTTTCTGCTTTGAATTCTTGGTACAAACCAAAAAAAGCATTGAGGATAACAATAAGAAAAATAAATAAGCTGTCAAGCCGTTCACCAACAAAAAATGAGATACCGCCGGCCGCAACAAGAAGAAGGATTAAAACATTGTCAAACTGAGCCAGAAATGATTTTATTAAGGTAAACTGCTTGACTTCAGAAATTTCGTTATACCCGTATTGCTTTAGTAAAGTCTGAACCTTGTGAGACGATAGTCCCTTTTTAAATAATAATGTTTGTTCCATAATATATATAATCTAGTACCCCATGAAAATAGGCAGTATAAAACTGATTAATAATAAAAGAACGATAATAGTGATTATGATTTTTGTGATATTTATGTTATTTATTTTTTGAAAATTTCACCCAATCGCTTTATTGACTCGCCATAGTGTGCCCAATCGCCCTCTTTTTGAGAACGGATTGCCTCATCATATAGCTCTTGCGCTTGTTTAAAGAGATCATTTCCTGGCTGATCGTCAGTAATAGTCGGTTTACCCTGAGCGGAGTCGAAGGGTTGCTCGGTTTTCTCTGTAACTCCAAATATTCTTGAAAGAGCCGCCTCGAGATTTTCTTCCATCGCAATCTTATTTCCGTAAGCAACAATCACCCGTTTCAGCTCTGGTATTTTTCCGGTTTCGGCTTTAAGATAGAGTGGTCTGACATAGATGAGCGATTCTTCAATTGGGATGACAAGGAGTGGTCCTTGAATAACCTGCGATCCTCTCTGATCCCATAGAGAAATCTGTCGGCTGACTTCAGCATCCTGATTGATGCGGCCGATGACCTGCTTTGGGCCAAAGATCAGTTTTTGTTTTGGAAAACGGTAGACAATAAGCTTTCCGTAACTGTCTCCGTCATTTCTGGCCACCATCCAGGCAGAAAGATTGTCTTTGCCGCGAGGCGTAAACGGAAGCATAAGGATATATTCTTCCTTTTTCTCACCGGGCAGCTTCATAATTATATGGCGGGGATCCATTTGTTGCACTGCATCGGTGGTTTCCTGTTTCTGTCCCTCACTGATAGTTGGGATTTCCCATTGATCCTCTTTATTATAAAAAATCTGCGGGTTATCCATGTGGTAAGTGGTATAAACAGCTGTTTGGAGACTGAAGATATCTTCCGGATAACGAAGATGGGAAGTCAGACTTTTTGGCATTTTATTCATCGGTTGAAAAAGATTTGGGAAGATTTTGGCATAGGTTCGGATAATAGGATCATCGGTATCAACTTGATAAAAAGAGATTGAACCATCATAGGCATCAATAACAATTTTTGCCGCATTTCTGATGTAGTTGACACTTCCTCCGTTAAGAGGCAATGGCTGAGAGTAAGGATAGTTATTAGTTTTTGTATAGGCATCATAGATCCAGTAAATTTTATTATCAGCCACGACGGCGTATGGATCGCGGTCTAAGTCAAGAAATGGGACAATCTTTTCCAC
>Ga0075667_115_pt1 | contig 10447 bp, 10 predicted proteins | sample RifGroA2_FD_68411 | JGI IMG/M metagenome (GOLD analysis project Ga0075667, IMG submission 68411) | Microgenomates (Roizmanbacteria) bacterium GW2011_GWA2_34_18 | reverse complement strand
ATGGCGAGTCACTCCGGCCGGAAAAAGACCACCAGCCCTAACTACTTCAATGACCTGTTGGGGAGTAAAGTTAGGAAAGATGACCATCAGGTTAGTTTTAGGGTTTTCATAAAAATTAAGATGAGGATTTTCGCAGAAAAACAAGCGGATATTTCGACGAGTTAAATCAAAAGGAAGAATTTCCCTAGTAATATTATCTTGATAAAAAGAAACAATACTACTCAATCTCTTTATTTTTTCGACAAAATTGCCACCGGTTGAAATTAAAAACGCCCCCTTTTTTTTATCAATAACCGTGACCAATCGACCAAAATCTTTTTCTTTAATATAACGCGGTCCAATCTCTTCAACTTCAGCCGGCTGAAGTTTAAGATTTTTATTGTTTTGGATATACCTGGAAAATTCTTCTTTTTTAGCTTGAAATAAATGAACCCAAGAAGAAAGTTTAACAATTTCCTGATTGTTATAATCAACAATTTGGCAGAGAATGGTTTTTATTCCCAGAGTTTTAAAGCAGTGCATCCGATTCATACCGTCCAATTGCAGATATTTTTCATCTCCTAGAGGAGCAACAATAATCGGATCGGTCAGAGTATTACCTTTCTGAAATTTTTTAACTAAATCTTCGCTTCTTGAAGGATCAAATTCCTCGTGAACTAAAATATTTTTAATTGGAATAATCTCCAGGTGAAAGCGGTCGGTTTTCATATTACTTTTTATCTAGAATTTTTATAATTTCATCAATCACTGTTTTTGTACCTTTTTTTAAAGCTTCAGTAGTTGAGGCGGCAATATGGGGAGTAAGAATAACGTTTGATAATTTTCTCCAAGGAGAGCCAGGTGGTAGAGGTTCTTGCCAAAAAACGTCCAGTGCCACTCCAGCAATCTTTTTTTCTTGAAGCATTTTAAAAAGTATTTTTTCTTCAACTACGCCACCACGCGAGGTATTCACCAAAAAGCTGGTTGGCTTCATCAATGAAAGTAAATCATTATTGACGAAGTTTTTTGTTTGATTATTTAATGGCAGGTGAACGGTAATGATATCCGAATGTTTGAAAATATATTTTAGAGAATTTGTTTTTTTATTCCGGCTGTAATAATCAACTTTGGCTCCAAAAGCGGTCAATATTTTTACCACTCTTTTACCAATATGTCCATAGCCAACGATGCCGACTTTTTTGCCTTCCAGCTCTTCTCCTTTAAGATCTTTTTTTAGCCAGAGGCCACCGTTCATTGATGAATAAGCTAATGATAGTTTACGAAGCAGAGATAAAATTAGCGCTAAAGTGAGTTCTGACACCGCTTCAGAATTTGATTCAGGAGAGTTAACAATCACAATCTTTCTTTTTTTCGCTTCCTTAACCTCAATATTATCAAGACCACTACCGACCCGGCCAATCACTTTTAAATTATGACCTTTGTCAATTACTTCTTGAGTGACTTTAGTTCGACTACGGACAACTAATCCTTGATAGTTAGGGATAATTTTAATCAAATCTTGAGGAGTAATCTCCGGTTGGTAATCAAAAGAAATTTTATTTGGACTTTTAATTTGGTCAATAACATTTTTATCTATTTTGTCAGTGATTAAGACATTAAGCATAGTCTAAACAATTTCTTCTAATGATTTTTTAAAAGAAATTAAAACTTGGTCTAAATCTTTTTTAGAAACATATCCCATATGGGCAACCCTAACAATTTTTCCCTTTAGTCCACCCATGCCTCCGGCAATCACAGTATTATATTTTTCTCTCAAAAGCTTTCTCCAAGAAGCTTCATCGACTCCTTCGGGCGGCCAGATCGAAGTGACTGTGGGAGACGCTTCTTTATCGTCGACGACTAATTTTAAACCAATCTTCCTTATTTGTTCTCGAAAATAGTCTTTCAGCTCAAGGTGTTTTTTAAATATTTTTTCTCGGCCTTGTTTTTTCATTAATTTTAATGCAGTTTGCAAACTGAATAAGACAGAAACAGCAGGAGTAGCGGGCGTTTGATTTTTTTGGCTAAACTTTTCGTATAAAGTTAGATCGAAATAATAACGCGGAAAAGTTGAGAATTGATGTTTTTCCCAAGCATAGGGAGAAACAGCAATCATCGCTATTCCCGGTGAAGACATCCAGGCTTTTTGTGAGGCGGTCACAAGAACGTCAATTCTCAATTTGTCCATCGGCAGATCAACGGCCCCTAAAGCGCTGACAGAATCAACTAAAAGAAGGGGTTTATCGGGGTGGCTTTTTACAATCGGAGCAATGGCGGATAAATCATTTAAGACATTTAAGCCATATCTTCTACCTATCTCCGCCCAGCGATTACCAAACTCACCGCAGGTAAAAAAAACGACCGGATCGCCGGGAGAAAAAAAATTAACCACGGCTGTTTCCAATCCGGCAGTACCTGACGCAGTTAAAAGATAGATAGGATTATTAGTTTGAAAAAAATATTGGAGATTAGCAATGACTTCTTGATGAACTTTTTCATAACCTTTACCTCGGTGGCTAATCAACTGTTTCGAAAGAGAAGATAGAACTTTGGGATGCAATGGAGTTGGCCCAGGTATCCTCAAGTTTGCCATAGTGAAAAAATAATATTTATTATACAATATTTTCATGCAAGTTATTGTTGATTTGCAAATCCACTCTAAATATTCCCGGGCGGTTTCTCCAAAAATGAATTTGACGGAAATTTCTCAATGGGCCGCTAAAAAAGGTATTAATTTAATGGCGACCGGTGACTGGACCCATCCTTTATGGTTTAGAGAAATTAAAGAAAATTTAAAAGAGACGTCAGAAGGAATTTATTCTTTGGCAGGGACAAATCATGATTTGTCCCTACAGGAAACGAAATTCTTATTATCAACCGAAATCTCCAGTATCTATTCTCAGGGAGATAAAGTCAGGCGGGTCCATAATCTGATTTTTTCTCCATCGATTAGGGTTTGTGAAAAAGTTATTAATGAACTGAAAAAACGTGGGGCTAATCTTATGGCTGATGGCCGACCGATTGTTGGTCTTTCCTCAAAAGATCTATTGCAGATGGTTTTGGAGATTAATGAAAAAATTCTTTTTATCCCGGCTCATATTTGGACTCCTTGGTTTTCAGTCTTTGGCTCAAAGAGTGGCTTTGATTCTTTAAACGAACTGGCAGATTAAAGAGTTAGAAAGCCGATCAATTGTCTCTTTCTCTGATGCTCACTCGGGGCCTAAGTTGGGAAGAGAAGCAACTGTATTTGTGGAAAATAACCAAGAAACAATAACCAATAACCAAATCACTTACGAAGATATTGCTAAAGCTATTAAACAAGATTCCTCTGGTCGACTAAAAATAGGCTATACAATTGAATTTTTCCCCGAAGAAGGAAAATATCACTGGACTGGCCATCGTAGTTGTAATATTTGTTATAGCGCTTTAGAAACTAAAGAAAAAGGTGTCACCTGTCCTGTCTGCGGTAAATCTTTAACAGTCGGAGTAGAAAACCGAGTTCTTGATCTATCATCAAAAACTTTTAATCAAGAAGATTTAATCTTTATGCCAAACAAGGTTGGTTTAACCTTTGTCTATGATAAGGAAAAAAAACGCCGGCCGTTTGTTTCTATGGTGCCTTTACTGGAGATACTTTTGGAAACAAATAATGGTTCGCCGGTTAAAGCTCAAAACGAATATGAGAGGTTAATGAATTGGGCGACTGAATTTGAGATTCTTCTGAAAAAACCTTACCTGGGAATAGAAAAGCAATGTGGAGAGAAGTTGATGGCCGCGATTAAAACGGTTCGTGAACGAAAGGTCTTTGTTGACCCGGGTTATGACGGGGTGTTTGGCAAGGTAAAAATTTTTAAAGAAACTCCCAAAGAAAACCCCGCTTCGCAACAAAGTTTATTTTAACAATATAACAATGAAACAATGGAACAAATTATTAATGTTTTTATTTCTTCTCCTTCTTCCCACTCAACTGGGCAAACACTTCTTTTTCCCCTTTTCTTATCTTTCCGGAGTCAGGGTTGATTATTTGGCACCGACGGTTTATCTGGCTGATACTATTGTCTTCTTGTTGGCAGTTATTAATTTTGAAATCGTACTTAAATTTTTTCAAAATAAAAAAGTTATCATTGGTTTATTTCTCTTATTGATTAATGTTTTGTTTTCATGTCTTCCAGCAATTTCTCTTTATTGGTTAATAAAAATTATTGAGTTTTTAGCAGTCATTTCCCTGGCCAAGAAAATGTTAAAAACTTTAAAAGAAAAATCTATTTTGACGGCTTTTTTATTATCAGGACTATTGGAATTATTTTTATCGATTGCCCAGTTTATTAACAAACATTCAGTTCAAGGGATTTTTTATTATTTTGGTGAAAGATTGATTTCTCTTTCAACGCCCGGGGTGGCCAAAGCCTCTCTTCAAGGAGTCGAGTTTTTAAGGCCATACGGCACTTTTTCCCACCCTAATTCTTTAGCCGGTTTTTTTCTTGTTTTATATTTTTTCGTCTTAACTTACAAAAAGTTTAATCGTTATTTGGTATTAAAATATTTGTTTTTATTAGTTTCAAGTCTTCTAATCTTTCTTTCTTTTTCAAAAATAGCGATTTTGACTTATTTGTTTTTGTCTTTCATTTATTATTTAAAATCTTCTATTAAGATAAAATGCCGTCCCTGTGTTCTGGCAAGACTATTTATGATAGTTGTGGTTTCTTTTATCTTTCTTCAGGCAACCACAGACCCGGCAACGATTGGAAAAAGAATCGAACTAATGAAAAATTCGATAACAATTATTTTCCGCTACCCAATTCAAGGAGTCGGTCTAGGGAGTTATTTAGTTGAGCAGGCAAAATTTTCTTCCAAATATTATCTGTTTTTTAATCAGCCGGTTCACAATATTTTTCTTTTATATTTTTCCGAACTGGGTTTAATGATTGGTGGATTAATTTTTTTATTTTCATTGAAAACAGTTAATCAATTTATTAAAACAAATATTTATGTCTTTTTAACATTGATTTTAACAGGAATATTTGATCACTATTGGTTAACATTACAACAGAATTTTTTATTAATGGGCCTAGTTATGGGAGTGATTCTATCTCAAGCTTTATCTGTTGATTAAGATCAGACAGTTGCGTCAATGATTGGTCTAAACCTTGAGGGAGGATTTTTATTAACTCTTCGATCAATTCTTTATGTTTGGCATTGCTTAACTTTAAAGTTTCAAAAAAATTAGATGGTGCTTGACCGCCTTGTTTTTTGACTGATTTTAGTAAATTAGGAATCTTGAGAAAATATTTTTCTCCTTTAGCAAAAGTATCAATTGCCAGCTGGCTTTTTCCTTTACGGGCTAAAACCAAAGACATAGCCGTTCTTTTATCAGAATACAAAAGATAAAGTTCGGCCTTTTTAAGATTGTCGCGGGTTAAAAAATCAGTGATTCGATCCCTGACGATTTTGGCTAAATAGAGAGGGCTGTCTGGGAGTAAGCCAGGATAAGGTAAATTATAAGCAACTTTTTCTTGAGGGGTTTTTATTAATGAATCAGAAGCGCCAAGGACAAAATATGTAGCAAAAGGAACAACGATAATAAAAGTAATTAGCAAGAGATAGCGACCAAATTTCTTCATAATTATTTAGTAAGTATACTTAATGAGGAGACAAAAAACAACCCTGTACCGCGTTGGGTACAGGGCAAACCCCGCTAATTACTATTCGAGGTTATTTAAGTTTTTTATTTCACCATTCTTTTCAAACTTTTACCAGCGGTAAAACCTGGAGTTTTTGTCGCCGGAATTTGAATTTCAGCTCCAGTTTGAGGATTACGTCCTTTCCTGGCGGCACGCCGTCTGACCATAAAAGTACCAAATCCAGTAACAACTACTTTCTCACCTCTTTTTAAAGCGTCGGACATGGTGGCGAAAACAGTGTTAACGGAATCTTTAGCGGCTTTAGCGGTTAGACCAGCTTTCTTGGCTACTTGGGCAACTAAATCTGCTTTTGTCATTTTGTATCACCTACTTTCTTTTGACTTTAATTTTTAATTAAGAATAAATTATGCTAATAGATTAATAGTTTTTTGGCTTTCTGTCAATCTATATTTAAAATATCTTATTATAACAATCTATATCAAATGTAGGGCATTGGGATAGGGAGAAGTAAGGTCCGTCCTTATAAGGACGGACCTTAAATTGATTTCGTTAAATCTTAGTGGTTACCTCAGCTCTGGTTTCTCTGATGACCGTTATTTTTATTTGACCGGGAAATACTTCAAATTTTTGCTCAAGTTCTTCTTTGATTTTTTCAGCAGTAACAATAGCTTCGTCATCAGTCATTTCATCCGGTTTAACAATGACTCTTAGTTCCCGACCAGCTTGCAAAGCATAAGCTTCCTTAACGCCCTTTTTCGTTTTAGCAATATCCTCAATCGTTTTAATTCTTTTAAGATATTCACCAAAGTCTTCATGTCTAGCGCCCGGTCGACCGCCGGAAACGGCATCGGCAATGTAGACAACAACAGCTTCAAGCGAAGTAAAAGGAACGTCTTCATGATGACTGGCGACACAGTCAATTACTTTTTGAGGAAAGCGGTTTTTTTTCAGCACTTCCACCCCAAGATCTATATGAGATCCCTCTTTATCCGTAACAACTTTACCAATATCATGGAAAAGACAACCGAGTTTTACTAAATTAACATCAAGTTTTAGTTCATGAGCAAGTGCGACTCCAATTCTAGTTTCCTCTAAGGTATGAGCAATCATGTTCTGACCATAAGAATAGCGGTATTTAAATTTACCTAAAAGTTGAGTTAATTCAGTCGGTAGATTAAAAACACTAACGCTATGAGCTAATTCTTCACCGGCTTTAAAAATAATTTTGTCAACTTCTTCTCGGGTTTTTTTAACAATCTCTTCAATTCTTTCCGGTTGAATTCGGCCATCTTTAATAAGTCTTTCCAAAGACATTCGGGCTACTTCGCGACGAATAGCGTCAAATGAAGACAGTCTAATGACTTTTTCTTCCTCAAGATCAACATCAACCCCGGTCGCAATCTCAAAAGCCCTGATGTTGCGGCCCTCTTTACCAATAATTCTTCCCTTATAATCTTCGCTAGGCAAATTGATGACAGATAAGGTATATTCGGAAACATAGTCAATCGCTCCGTACCTGATGGCATCAACCAATATCTGCTTAGCCTTATCATCGGCAATAATTTTAATTTCTTCTTCAGCCGCCTTGATTTTTTTAGCTACTTCTCCTTTTAATTTATCTTCCCAACCACGAAGTAATAGATCTTTTGCTTGATCTTTTGTTAGTCCTGAAATTTTTTCTAACTTTTGTAATAATTGATCTTTTTTTGTTTCCAATTCTTTTTTGATTACTTCGACATTATTTTTAACATCTTGGACTGATTGCCTTTCCCGATTGATTACATTATCTTTTTCCTCAATTTGCTCTTCACGATGAGCTAATCTCTTCTCCACCTCAAGAGCATCGGCGGCGATCTTTCTTGCATCTTCCTGGGCTTTAAAGGTGATAGTTTGCGCTTCCTGTTTGGCTTTTACCAACAGCTCTTCTCTCTCTCTTTTTAACGAAGTAAACTTTTTGAAAAATTTTACTAACATAGGAATTTAAATGAAGCCTGGGGGAGAAAAATATCAAATATCAAAAATCAAATATCAAAATCACAAACTAATATACAGAAATTGAAAAAAAGAATTTGTGTTTTGATCGGACATTTTGAAATTAATAATTAATATTTAACTTTTGTAACTCCAGGCAATTTCTAATGTAAACATTTTACTCTTTATTTATTAAATCTTCAAATGATTTTTTTACTGGTTTAAAACCTAATTTTTATTTTAATGTTATATCTTTAAGTTTTTTTCGTATGAACATAATCTCTCTTATTTTAAATTCCTCCGCATTTCTAAGCAGTCTTTCTTTTGTATTTAAATTGTCAAGATATGTTAAACCATCAGTAATCTCGTCTATTTCTTGATTGTCATAAGCTTTTTCCGTAAAGGCTTCAATTATTACTTGATCATATAAAGTAATAGTTACTGGTATTAATTCTCGCCATATTCCAACATATTCCCATTTCTTTAATAATTCAACATCTTCCTTTTCGAGTTCCCAGACTACTCCGGCTACAATCCCGGTTCCTTTTCGAATCGTATAACTTTTAAAATCATCTCCCCACACTTCTTTAAGTATTTTTTGAGGCTCTTTGGGTATTTGTTTGAGAGTTTGAATACATAATATATTATTTTTTAATATAGCTCCATAACCTCCTTTTAATTTTTTATGCAATATTTCCTCCATTCTTTCTCTGTTTCGATTTGCTCCATAACCAAATAAATAAAAACACCTCATATTTATTAATAATTAAGATAAACAGAATCTTAATTTTAGTTCTATATTGACTTTATTTATTAAGACCACTAATATAATAATATTTATTATTATAATTTATTTTTACTATTATGTTAGATCAAGCTGTGTTACCAGAAGATCAAAATGAACAAATTTCCGCTAAAGGTAAATCTACAATTATAGAGGGGATAACAGAACTTAGAAAAGAAGTCCCAGATCTTGATGTTCGTTTAGGATTGCAAGGATTACTTTCAGAAGCAGATATACAATTGTTTACAAGAGAAAAATTTATGACAGGCCAATTTTTAAATTTACAATACGACACTATGCAAGATAGATATGGTGATCACGATGGCGTTTATTATAATATTATTTTAAAAGACGGAAGTATGGTAGGGATAATGAAATATAAAGAAGGGATTTCTTTGCCTGCAGTTGTAGGAGGAATTGACAATAGAGGATGGGTAACTTGTACTTATCGTTTATTTGAAGAAAATGGAAAACCTAAAGCAGAAACAACAGATCAGCTGGGAAAAAAAACGTTGTTTGAAGGACAACAAGCAACAAAAGAATCTCTAAACGGATATTTAAAATCAGCCATGCCCCGTGTTGTTGAAACTAAAGCTTTTGTTCCTTCAGTGCCGTCTAAATAACAATTTATTTAGAATAAAATATTCTTTTTTAATTTTTATCTTCCAGTTTCTCAACCGTTTTTCTACTTATTTCAAAGTTAAAACCCCGTCGGGCAAGAAGATTAACGGCTTTTTCGAAACGTTTTTGTTTGGGAAGAGTTTTTAATCTAGGCCAACGGTTGACAAGAATTTTTTCAGCCAAAGCTTCCTCATTAATTTCGGTTTTGGCAAAGTATTCATCAATAAATTCTTTTTCCACCCCGTATTTGAACAGTTCTTGTTTAATAGCAAAAACACCCTTAACTTTTGTTCTTGTTCGTGACTCAACTAAATAACGGACAAATTCCTGATCATCTAAAAATTTCTGTTCGATTAAATGATCAATTACTTTATCAGCTGCTTCATGGGACCAATGAGTAGTCACCACTTTTTTATAAAGATAATCACGGGTTTCTTTTATTGTTCGAGGACGGAACTTGAGATAGAAAAAAGCCATGTTGAGAAGCGGGATTAAATCATCGTTCATAATTGACCTAATTAACCTAATTGATCTAATTTCTAATCAATGACCAAATACCAATAACCAAATAATAAATTAGACATTGGACATTGTTTAGGTCAATTAGAATAATTAGTAATTAGAAATTTATTTTTTAATCAATTGTTTCAAAATCTGCTCTCTCACCTTACTATCTTTCATCAAAATCTCTTTTACTTCTTCTTTTCCATGCCCGAGGACTTTTTCACCATATTTGATAAACGAACCGCTTCTGGTTAAAAGTCCGGCGTTAATGGCGGCATCAACGATCCCCTCTTCTTTATCTATGCCGGTAGCAATAATTACTACCTCGGCTTCTTTAAAAGGAGGAGCCACTTTATTTTTTATTACTTTGACTCGAATCCTAGCTCCGTAAACTTGATTATTCTTTTTTAGAGTTTCGATCTTTCTGACATCCATTCGGACACTGGAATAGAATTTCAGAGCCAGTCCACCAGGGGTAGTTTCTGGATTACCGAAAAACACACCGATTTTTAATCTCAACTGATTGGTAAAAATAATTGTAGTTTTTGATTTAGAAACAATTCCGGTTAATTTTCTTAAAGCTTGAGACATTAAACGAGCCTGAAGGCCCATCTGTGCATCTCCCATCTCTCCTTCTATTTCGGCTCTGGGGACCAGAGCCGCTACAGAGTCAACCACAACCAGATCAACCCCACCGGATCGGATTAAAGTTTCCGCAATCTCTAAAGCCTGTTCACCGGTGTCGGGTTGAGAAACTAAAAGATCATCTAATTTGACTCCTAAGATTTTTGCCCAAGCCGGGTCAAGAGCATGTTCGGCATCAATAAACGCTGCCACTCCACCGGCTTTTTGCGCTTCGGCAATAAGAGATAGACAAACAGTGGTTTTTCCAGCTGCTTCCGGTCCAAAGATTTCAATAATTCGTCCTCTTGGAATTCCCCCGACT
>Ga0075667_118_pt1 | contig 10721 bp, 8 predicted proteins | sample RifGroA2_FD_68411 | JGI IMG/M metagenome (GOLD analysis project Ga0075667, IMG submission 68411) | Microgenomates (Roizmanbacteria) bacterium GW2011_GWA2_34_18 | reverse complement strand
TATTTCATAATTCTTCCTAAATACATTCCTATTTTTCCATATTATCTTGAGATTATTCCTCAAGGTGGAGGAGCTCCCCTCACCTATACTCCTTCTGCTCTTGCCAAGAAAAATAAGAAGTATTTAACCAAAGAAAAAATCAACCTTGTTGAAGGAACTAAGGATAATAAATCGATAATATCTGATAGTCCAACCTCAACACAATCTGGTATTACAAATGTTAATCAACAGGATTCTAAAACTTCAGTAAACAAATCTTTGGATGCCGAGAAAAAATCAAAAATTTCGTCAATGTTATTCCTTTTGTTTATAATTTTTATATTTTTTGTTTTAATAGGTCTAACAGTATTTTTTATCATCAAAAACAGAAACAATCCTCCTCTTTCACAACAAGATTTTTAGAAGTTTAGAATTATTTTACCGTCACGCTTTTAGCGAGGTTGCGTGGCTTATCAGGATCGGCCCCGCGGCCGACTCCAAGATAGTATCCTAATAGTTGTCCAACGATAATGTTGGGAAAAATTGTTAGATCTCCAAGGTCAGGGGTTTTTATCAAAATATCAAATTCATTTGATTCAAAAGGAGAAATTCCAATAATTAATCCACCTCGAGCCTTGAGTTCGGCGGCACTGGATAAGACTTCGTCTTTAACTTCGTCCTGAGACGTCAGAACAAAACAAGGCGTACCTTTTTGAATCAAAGTAATCACTCCGTGTTTCAGTTCACCGGCCGCAAATGGTTCTGCATGAATATAACTGGTTTCTTTAATTTTTAAAGCAAATTCTAACGTCGCCGGATAGTTAAGATGTTTACCAATCAAGTACATATGTTCTTCATTCATTAACATTTTTGCTGTATCAATTAATTGATTAATTAATGCAGGGTTAAGCCAGTCTTTTAATATTTCACTTAAATTTTTTATTTTTTCTTTTCCTGCTTCATAATTGTTTTTAACTGCGGTTGTCAATAAATAAAGAGTAGAAAGTTGGGAAGTAAACGCTTTGGTTGAGACAACGGCGATTTCCGGTCCGGCGCCGACGGACAAAACCATGTCTGCCAATCTTTCCAAGGTTGATCCTCGGGCATTAACAACGGCAACAATTTCCGCCCCTTTTTTTTTGGCTTCGCGGACGGCAATTAAGGTATCGGCGGTTTCACCGGATTGGGAAATGGCAAAGACTAAAGTTTTATTGTCAATAAATTTTGAAAAAGGCATAAATTCATAAGCGGGAATCGATTGGGCGTTAATTCCTTGTTTGGCAAAAAAATATTTAGCCGCCAGCGTACAGTATGAGGCAGTGCCGCAGCCGGTTAAGACTACTTTATAGCCCGATTTAATTTTACTTGCGAGTTGCGTAATTGTTTTTTCATTAATCGAAACGGTTTTCGGAATAGTTTTAAGTTGTTCATAAATTTCCTTAATTAAAAAGTGAGGGAAACCACTTTTTTCAGCGTCTTCCAGTTTCCAATCGAGTATTTGTGGAGTAAGTTTTTTTTCTTTTTCAGTTTCAAGATCAAAAAGTTTCACTCCGGAGTTACTCAAGACAACTGCTTCGCCGTCATTTAAAAAATAAACCTGATTAGTTTCTTTTAAAAAAGCCGGAACGTCTGAAGCAAGAAAATATTGATTATTTCCTAAACCTACAACCAGTGGAGAACCATTTCGGCAGGCAATAATTGTTTTTGAATTAAAGTCTAGAACTGCAATCGCGTTTGATCCTCTTAATAATTTAAAAGTTTCAAAAATTGCCTCGTTAATTTTTTTAGATTTAGATTTTTCTTCAATTAGGTGAGCAATTACTTCTGTATCAGTCTCCGAAACAAATTGATGTTTATTTTTTAGCAATTCTTCCTTAATTTCCTGATAATTTTCAACAATTCCGTTATGAATGACCGCTAATTTTTTTGTACAGTCAAGATGAGGGTGGGCGTTAATATCAGTGACACCTCCATGGGTCGCCCAGCGGGTATGACCTAAGGCAGTTGATCCTTGAGAAAGGTTGGTCGTTGCATCTCCAATTTTTCCGATGTGTTTATCAATCTTTAACTCCTGCTGGTTTTCAGGAATAATTACCACGCCCCAAGAGTCATAACCACGATACTCCAGTTTTTTCAAGCCCTCAAGAACGGTAGTCGCCGCCTGATTGTTTTTGTCGTTAATGATGCCATAAATTCCGCACATAGAATAATAATACTAAAATAACAAATGACAAATAACAAATGTCAAATGAAATCTAAATATCAAATGTTTAAATATTAAAACATTGATTATTTGTCACTCAATTGTTATTTGTTATTTATGATTTATTATTTTTCTAGAATAGTCCTATCTGATCCGGCTTTTCTTTTTTTCCGCCAGCTGGCGGATTCTCTTTTTTTTCAACTTCTTTCACACTAAAAATTCTTTTTGTTAACGTACTCATTTGATATTGAGTCAGAAAATCAATCAACTTTTTATTAAAACCTTTAAACTTCAATTTTTCGATATCTAAGTCGATCTCGATATCAGTCATAATGGTCGCCAGTTTTTTAGAAACATAAACATTGTTTTTTTCTTTTTCGAGAATTTCTTTAATTTTTTCCGACTCAACTTTTTCTAAATTTTTATATATGTTATCAACGGTTCCAAACTGATGAATCAGTTTGGAGGCGGTTTTCGGTCCGATGCCTGAGGCTCCCGGATAGTTGTCAGATGGATCACCGGCCAAAGCTTTATATTCAACGATTTGATTTGGAGAGACGTCCAGTTTTTTTTCCACTTCTGACTTATCAAAAATCTTAACATTAGCTAATCCTAGTTGGGGAGCGGCCACAAAAACATTGTCAGTGATTAATTGAAAAATATCCTTATCACCAGTCAAAATAACCACTCTAAATTTGTTAGTTTCAAAAATTCTGGTTATCGTTCCAATTAAATCATCAGCTTCAAAACCGTCCTTTTCCAATCTTTCAATTCCGGCTGCATCTAATGCCTGTTTTACTAAGGGAATTTGAACGATGAATTCATTTTCAATTTTTGGTCTTTGACTTTGATATTCTTTAAACAATTTATTTCTAAAAGTCGCTTTAGGTGTGTCAAAGCAGGAGATCAAATAATTAGGTTTAAAATCAACAATTACTTTATTGAGCATCGAAAGATAACCATAAACAACGTTGGTTGGAGTTCCATCGGCAGACTTAAAAGGGGGTAGGGCGTGATAAGCCCGGTGCATGATGGCATTACCATCGATGAGCAAGAGTGTTTGCATAGACATAAACTGTTAAAGGTTAAACAGTTAAAACTTAAATAAACTTTTAAACATTAAACTAATAAACAAAAAAACGTTTAATATTTAAAGATTTGATAGTTTATTTAACCGTTTAAGATTTAATATTTAACTGTTTTTTTCCAACTATCTTTTCAAACTCATCCTGATCGATACTTTCTTTTTTAATCAAGACGTCGGCGACTTGATCCATCAAATCCTTTTTAGATTTTACAATTTCAACGGCTTGATTATAAGCAGTAGTGATAATTTTTTTTATCTCTTCATCAATTTTACTCATTACTTCTTGAGAAAGAAGATTTTGCTCATAGTAAGTCTTGCCCCATTCGGTGACATCCATATTCGGGCCATAATTGATTGGACCAAGTGAACTCATACCATATTCGACAACCATGGCTTTGGCGACTTGAGTAGCTTGATCAAAGTCATTGGCAGCGCCGGTAGTCAGTTCATTAAAAATTACTTCCTCGGCGGCCCGGCCACCCATCATAACAGCAATTTTTTCTAATAAATGAGTTTTGGTTTCATGAAGTTTATCTTTATCAGGGGGGATTAAGGTATAGCCCAGTGCCATTCCGCGGGAAACGATAGAAATTCTGTGAACAGAATCAGTATGGGGTAAAAAGTGGGAAACAACCGCGTGTCCGACTTCATGATAAGCAGTTAATTTTTTATCCAGATCAGACTGAAGGCGCTTTTTTTCCGGACCAAGCTTGACTTTGGTAGCGGCGTCTTCGATATCTTCCATATTGATTTTTTCCCGAGCCATTCGGGCGGCAGAAATAGCCGCTTCATTTAACATGTTTTCCAAATCAGCTCCGGAGTAACCGACGGTACGCCTTGCGACTCGATCCCAATTGACAGATTCATCAAATGGTTTACCTTTAGCATGAATTTTAATAATAGCTTTTCGACCCTCAACATCAGGAAAATCAACAATGACTCTCCTGTCAAATCGTCCCGGTCGAAGAAGAGCCGTATCAAGCAAATCTCCACGATTGGTTGCCGCAACAACAACCACCTGTTCTGTCGGGTTAAACCCATCCATCTCAACTAATATTTGATTTAAAGTTTGTTCCCTTTCATCATGAGAAGGCATCATGCCGACCGACCTTGCCCGCCCAATTGCATCAATTTCATCAATAAAAATAATTGAAGGAGCACTTTTTTTAGCGTTGGCAAAAAGATCGCGGACGCGAGCGGCTCCAATTCCGACTAACATTTCCATAAATTCCGATCCGGCAATAGAAAAAAATGGGACATTGGCCTCACCAGCCACCGCTTTGGCGAGTAAGGTTTTTCCACACCCTGCCGGTCCAACCAATAAAACACCTTTTGGAGTTCTTGCCCCAAGTTTTTTATATTTTTCCGGATTTTTCAAAAAATCAACGATTTCAACCAGTTCTTTTTTAGCTTCATCGACTCCGGCGACATCATTGAAAGTCGTTTTGGTCATACTTTTTAAAAATCTTTTTCCCCGGTTTTGTCCGAATGAAAAAACTGAATCCTGAGCGCCTTTGGCTTGACGGAAAAGAAAGATAAAAAAAGCGACCATTAATATCGTTGGCAAAATATTACCGATAATATTTGCCAGACCCATAGATCCTTGAGTATCCTTGATATTAATGTCAATTTTTTCCGGATTAACTCCGGCATCTTTAAGAGTTTTGATAAAAGTTTCCCCGGCTTCTTTATAAGAGATTGATAAAGTATCGTTTTTGTAATAAACCAGAAGTTTATTATCAATAAGATCAATTTTCTTTATTTTTCCATCTTTAGCTTCTCTAACAATCGTTGTGATAGATTTTTCTGGAGCAACTTGTTTCACTTCATTTGTAATTGAACGATACGCATAAAAAAGAAAGAGACAAACAAAAAAAATAACAAAAAAATTACGAAGATTTATATTGAACTTAAATTGGGTAATTTTAAAATTATTATTTTTTTTAGCCATAAGCCATATTTTAGCAGAAATTTTGATAAAATAGAGATTAAATTTTAAAGATTAAATCTTAAATATTAAAAAAATATTAAACGTATTAATTTTTAAAGTTTAAACGTTTAATCTTTAATATTTATTTAACCTTTAACATTTTAGATTTAAAAATTAAAAGATGAAAATAATTAAATCCAAAAATAAAAATACTAATTTAATAATAAACCAAACCATCAAAATTCTTAACTTAAATGGTTTAGTCGTTTTTCCATCAGATACTGTCTATGGTTTATTATGTGATGCCACAAATAAAACTGCAGTTAAAAAATTAATTGCATTTAAGAATCGTCCGCCGGGAAAAGCCATCTCTGTTTTTTGTAATTTTGAATTAATTGATGAATTAGTAAAAATAAATAAACAACAGAAAAAAATTGTCAAAGAAATTTTACCTGGTCCGTTTACTGTTATTCTGCCATCAAAACATAAAGTCGATAAATTACTAGAGTCGGAAAAAAGAAGTTTAGGAATAAGAATACCGATGTATCGATACATCGAAATATTAGTTAACAAGTTTAAGAAACCGATTACGGCCACGTCAGCTAATCTGGCCGGTCGATCGGCTCATTACTCTGTTAATACCTTGTTGGATAAAACATCGGAAAAACAAAAAAAATTAATTGACTTAGTTGTTGATTCGGGAACTTTGCCGAAAAACAAACCATCAACCGTAGTTGACTTGACTGAATATAACGTTAAAATCTTAAGGCAAGGCGACGTTAATTTTTCAAATAAATCAAAAATATTTTTGTCTAAATCTGCGAGTAAAACAAAAGATATTGCCAGCAGAGTCATTTCGAGCGAAGCGAGAAATCTAGCGAAGCGTAAATTACGTAAACCGTTGATTTTTATCATTGAAGGCGAACTGGGCGTTGGCAAAACTGTTTTTGTCAAAGGACTGGGAGAGAGTTTAGGAATAAATAATATTGTTTCACCAACCTTTGTGATTTATTATCAATATGAAAATTTTTATCATTTTGATTTATACCGGATTGAAGAAAAAGAGGAGCTTAAACATTTAGGAATCGAAAAATTATTAATCCCAGGAAATATTTTGTGTTTTGAGTGGGGAGAGAAGGCGGGGGAGATTATTAATTTGCTAAAAGAAAAAGATATTAAATATTTGATATTTGTTATTCAATTGTTATTTAAATTTTGTTATTTGTTATTATGACTATTCTAGCAATCGACACTTCCTGTGACGAAACCTCCGCGGCAATTACCGATGACAGGCGAGTATTGTCCAATGTCATCTATTCTCAGGTGTTGCTGCATAAAAAATGGGGAGGAGTGGTACCTTCAATTGCCAAACGGGCTCATGAGGAAAGAATAGATTTTGTTGTAGAGGCAGCTTTAAGTAATTTCAGCCGATCGACAAAAATTTTATCTCAACTTAACTCCTCGCTTAATGAGAAAGGGCTCGTCAAACACTTAGTTTCGAAAAATTTTGTCGACCGGCTTTTTGAAAAAATTGATACAATAGCCGTTACTCAGGGACCAGGATTGGCAGTGGCTTTGGAGGTTGGAATAAAAAAAGCCAAAGAATTGGCTATAAAATTTAATAAAAAATTAATCAGTGTTAATCATTTAGAAGGTCATATTTATTCGGCTTTTGTAGAGAATAGTCAAGGAAATCCGAAGATTGATTTTAAATTTCCTTATTTAGTATTAATAATCTCAGGAGGCCACACGGAATTTGTTATTTTTAAAAATCATTTGGAGTATGAAGTTATTGGTTCAACATTAGACGACGCCGCTGGCGAAGCTTTGGATAAAGCGGCCAAGCTTTTAGGTCTTGGTTATCCGGGTGGGCCGGTGTTAGAAAGACTAGCCAAAGAAGTTGAAAATAAAGACTTTCATAATTTTCCCCGGCCGATGTTGAAATCCAATGATTTGAATTTTTCCTTTTCCGGTTTAAAGACCTCTTTCTATTATTTTTTGAAGAAAAATCCCAACCAAATCTCAGAAATCAAATTATTAGCCAGTTCCTTTCAGGAAGCAGTTTTCGACACGATAATAAAAAAAACCGAAAAAGCGATCGAACAGACAGGAATCAATCGATTGATTGTTGGCGGTGGTGTCATTGCCAACCTTCACCTTCGTCAACTATTTAGGAAACTCGTTGAAAAATATCACGGCGAAGTTCTATTTCCGTCTTACAAATATCTAACCGGTGATAATGCCGCCATGATCGGCGTCGTCGCCGGCTTTAAAGCAGAGAAAGATTTGTTTGTGAAAAACATAGATGAACTTGATCGCATTCCCCGCTGGAGTTTATAATTTTTTCTACATAATCTAATGAACTATTGACATTATTTTCGGTTTTGCTAAACTATTACTGTATAAGTATATGTTAACCCCGTACCAGAAAACTTTTCAAGTTTACGGTACAGGGTTTCGTAAATATGTTAACCATTACGAAACAATCTGACTACGGATTAATCTTGATTTCTTTTATCTATAAAAAAAACCGTTTAGTCAAATTATCAGAATTAATTAAGGAAACCAAGTTGCCAAAAAGATTCTTAGCAAGAATTGCCGCGGAGTTAGCTAAAGAAGGACTGTTAGTCAGCAAAGAAGGAAAAACCGGCGGTTATCTGATTTCTCCGAAAATAAAGACTTTTTCTCTTTACAACTATCTGAGAATTTTTGAAAACGATGTAGTTGTTTGCAGTTGTCTTGATGAAAGTTATCAATGCAAATTTGAAAATATCTGCCATCACCGAAGCTTCATAAAAAAGCGTCTTAATGTGGTTTTGATCAAGGAGCTCAAAAAAATTAAGCTACTGCAATTAATATGATTGAATTAAAAAACCTGACGATTTCCGTTGCTGATAAGATAATCATTAAGAATTTGAATCTTAACTTTAAAAAAAATAAAGTCTATGTTTTAATGGGCCCAAACGGTTCGGGTAAATCTACTTTAGCTTTGACTTTGATGGGTCATCCTTTATATAGGATTAAATCAGGAAAAATATTATTTGAAAAAAAAGATATCACTGATTTGGCTCCGGAAAAAAGAGCTGATCTTGGCATGTTTCTTTCTTTTCAGTCACCTCTGTCTTTATCCGGAGTTAGCATGTTTTCTTTACTGCGGACAGCCATTGCCGGTAAATGCGACCCTTTGGCACTAAGGGAGGAAATAGAAAAAACCGCTAAATTATTGAAAATTAAAAAAGAACTTTTGGAACGGTCTTTTAATGAAGGAACCTCAGGTGGAGAAAAAAAGAAACTGGAACTATTACAAGCAACCATCTTATCACCAAAATTTTTAATGTTTGATGAAATTGATACCGGAGTTGATATCGACGCTTTAAAAACAATCGCCCAGTTTATGGAAAAAAATAAAAAAGGAAAAACTTATCTACTGATCACTCACTATAACAGAATTTTAAAGTATGTTAGGCCTGATGAAGTGTTGGTGATGATGGAAGGGAAGATTGTTAAGCAGGGGGACTATAAATTGGCAGAGGAAATCGAAAAAGATGGATATCAGTCGTTTGAGTTAAAAGTTAAAGTAAAAAGTCAAAAGTATTAAAAACTTTTTAATTTTGACTTTAATTTTTGCCTTTTGCCTTTTGAATTTTGAATTATATGCAACATTCTAAATTAAACTTTGACTACAAATTTGGCTTCTCCATGCCGGAGAATAATATTTATAAAGCGAAAAAGGGTTTGAATAAGCAGATTGTTGAAGATATTTCTGCTTTAAAAAGTGAACCGGTTTGGATGAAAGAATTTCGCTTAAAAGCTTACAGTGCTTTTAATAAGAGAAAAATGCCTGATTGGGGAGCTGATCTATCCGAAGTTTCGGCACAGTACGAATCGGAAGTGGTTTACGAAAGCATGAATCGGGAACTGCAAAAACGGGGAGTAATTTTTTGTGATATGGATACGGCTTTAAAAAAGTATCCGGAAATTGTTAAAGAATATTTTGGTACTTTAGTCAGTCCTTATGATAATAAATTTGCTTCTTTAAACTCGGCCGTTTGGTCCGGCGGCTCTTTTGTTTATGTTCCCCGTGGAGTCAAAGTGCCTATGCCCCTTCAAGCCTATTTTAGAATTAATGCCGAGCGTTTTGGCCAGTTTGAAAGAACTCTGATTATAGCCGAAGAGGGCAGTTTTGTTCATTATATTGAAGGTTGCACAGCACCAATTTATATAACTGCCTCATTGCATTCAGCGGTGGTGGAAATTTTTGTTAAAAAGAGGGCCAGGGTTCGGTATACAACCGTCCAAAACTGGAGTCATAATATCTATAACTTAGTAACAAAAAGAGCGACGGTTGATGAAGAAGGAATAATGGAATGGGTGGACTGTAATATTGGCAGCGGGGTAACAATGAAATATCCAAGTGTTATTTTAAAAGGGAAAAAATCGCATGGAGAGGTTCTTTCAATTGCGTATGCCGCTAAAGACCAGCATCAGGATGCCGGTGCAAAAATGTATCATCTGGCACCAGATACTTCGTCGCGGATAATTTCCAAATCTATTTCCAAAGATGGCGGCAGGACTTCTTATCGAGGGTTAGTATCAGTGTCACCAGGAGCAAAAAATTCTAAAGTCTATGTTTCGTGTGATGCCTTGATCATGGATGAGCAATCCCGTTCCGATACTTATCCTTATATGCGGATTAGTGAAAAAGATTGCGAAGTCCAGCATGAGGCGACTGTCGAAAAATTAGGAGAAGAAAAATTATTTTACTTAGCGTCTCGAGGAATCAAAAAATCGGAAGCAGAAAGCCTCTTGGTCAACGGCTTTATTGAACCGGTCGTTAAGGAAATACCTTTAGAATACTCGATAGAACTGAATAGGCTAATTAGAATGGAAATGTCAGGAAGTGTAGGATGATAGATTGTTACATTGTTTCATTGCTTCATTGTTAAAAAAAACAATGAGACAATTGAACAATGAAACCATGAAAAATAAAATATGAACTTTATAAACTTAAATAAAACTGGAGAAAATAAACTAATCTTTAACAGACCCGGTGACTACACTGTCTTTTTTCACAATCTCTCTGGCGAGTTTGATTTTCAGATTAAAGCAAGTGGGGTTAACTTAGATATTTTAGGTTTATTCGTTGGTAATAAAGCAGACAATTTTCAACTCAAAACTAATCAATACCATATTGCGCCTAACTCAACTTCCAACCTTTTGATTAAAGGAGTTTTTGATGATCAATCTAAGTTTATATATCAAGGATTAATAAAAATAGAGAAAACTGGACAAAAATCTCACGCCTATCAAAAAAATAAAAATTTGATTTTGTCAGAAAAAGTTTATGTAGATTCTCGGCCATTTTTGGAAATATTGGCAAACGACGTTTTTTGTACCCATGGATCAACGACTGGAAAAATAAACGAAGAGTCCCTGTTCTATTTAAAAAGTCGCGGCCTTAACCAAAAAACTGCCGAGAAACTATATGTTTCTGGTTTTATTCAAGAAGTTATTGATAAAAT
>Ga0075667_120_pt1 | contig 10853 bp, 13 predicted proteins | sample RifGroA2_FD_68411 | JGI IMG/M metagenome (GOLD analysis project Ga0075667, IMG submission 68411) | Microgenomates (Roizmanbacteria) bacterium GW2011_GWA2_34_18 | reverse complement strand
ATAAAGAAATAATTAGATTAAAAAAAGGTTTAGGTCGAATAAGCGCTAAAGAAATTAAAGAACTAATAAACTATGGCCGTCGATATTAAGAATATCTTTGTGATTGATGCTTCTTTTGTTCTTGCTTTTCTTTTGGATGAAGGAAATATTGAAGTTGAATCTATTTTTGAAAAACAGGCCTTAGGGGAAATTCATTTTGTTGCCCCATCAATTTTAAAATATGAGGTGGGAAATTGCTTGAGAACAAAACTTTTGAGAAAAAAAATAAAAAAAGAAAAAGCCCAAAAATTATATCAATTATTTTTAACAATCAAGATTGAAGAAGAGAATCCGGATTTTTATTATGTTTTAAATCTGGCTTTAGAAAAAAACCTGACTTTTTACGACGCCTCTTATTTATATTTAGCCAAAATAAACAAAATTAATCTTCTATCCTTGGATCATTCACTAAAATAAGTGGAACGTAATAAATCTTCGATTTAAACGTTCCAACAACGTTAAAATTTTTATGAAAATTTTTTACGTTGTGCCAGAGGGGAGAGTTGAACTCCCACGCCCTTGCGAGCACACGCTTCTGAAGCGTGCTTGTCTGCCATTCCAACACTCTGGCTACAGTCGCCACTGCGGCAACTAACAAATATTATACTACTGTCATTCCCTCGAAGGAGAGAATCCAAATTAAAACTACCACTATGCCTCGGTGGAAAAAATTCTGGCCAGAAATGCCGATGATGGCTATCCCGGCTGCTACGATAAAAGATGCCCATTCTAAAACCGAATCAATGGTAATCAGTTCTATTACTCCAGCATACCGATTTTTAGTAGGATTAGTAGAAGGAATTGCTAGGTGAAATAAATACCCCAGACACCGCTCTCCGCACAGGTTTTTCAAACTTCTGATATAATTTTTTTATGGTTTTGACTATTCGATTATTTTCTCCAAACATTGCCAAAGAATTAAGCGAGATGATCACTTTAGTTATCAACCAACTTGAGAAAGAAAATCCTACCTTAAATTATCAACTTGTTAGAGATGAGGATCAATCGGAAGAACTAATTAAAGCCGCCAAAAAAGGGAAAATGTGGGTTGCTTTAAAAAATAACAAAATTGTTGGCACATTATCTTTACAAGATAAACGTTTAAGAAGATTTTTTGTTCATCCGGATTGTCAAAAACAAGGAATTGGAAGACAATTAATTAATACAGTGTATGAATACATGAAAAAGAATAATATTAAGGAAATTTGGGTAGGATCTATTATCAGAGCGGTTCCTATCTATGAAAAGTTAGGGTTTAAAAAAGTTAAGCAGTTTTTTAATAAAGAGATCAATCAGGACGAGATGGAAATGAAATTTTCCTTAGAATAAAAAGTTCCAACATCGTCACTTCGACTTTGCTCAGTGTAAATCCACGCTGCTCATACAGATGCTATTTTTGATATAATTTCTTAATGTCAGAATTTTATTCTCCGCCTTACGAGGAATTATTACAACTATCTATTAATACCTTATCTGTTTATGTTGAAAATAAAGTAGCTCCGATTTTAAGATCAGAATCAGGAGGAAGAAGTGGTTTAATTGTAGCCGCAGATGGAGCAATTAATTTAAGTCTCGGTTTTATGGATAGAGTTATTGATGGTAGAATTGTAACAATACCTACTATTTTTAATATTCAACTTGGGCCTAAAATAAATTCTGGACATGGTTCAACTATTGTTAATCTATGGGAACAATCATTACCTTCGTTTGAAGTTTTTGGAGCTGACTCTGTGACAAATCTAAAATTTTGGACTAGGATGGGTTATAAACCATTCGATGGAAGTTTCTGGTTAAAAAGAAAAGTGTCCGAATATCGTATTTGAAATAGTATAATAAGCTATGAAAAAATATGATTGGATTGTCCGAGATTATCTGGCAGCTGAACGGACGGATCTGGCTATTGACCGGACTCTGCTTTCTTATATTAGAACCGGCATGACTGTTATCATTGTTGGTATTTCTTTGATTAAACTTTTTAATGAAAACTATCTTCATCTAATTGGTTTTGCCTTAATATTTATTGCAGGCGGACTAATTATTATCGGTTTTTTCCGAACCAAAAAACAAAAGAAAAAATTAGAAGAGGATTTTAAGTGAAATTAAATATTATAATGAAAACTTCTAATCACAAATTTACCTGCGTCATCCCTGTTTACAACGAAAAAGAGCGAGTTGGTAATGTATTGGACCAAATTGTTCAAGTAAAAAATCTTTCTCAAATCATCGTTGTCGATAGTGCTTCAACCGATGGCAGTGCCGATTTTGTTAAACAAAACTATCCTCAAGTTGAGTTGATAAGGATGGCAAAAACTCTCGGCAAGACCGAAGCGGTCATGGAAGGAATGAAAATTGCTCAAGGAGAATATATTCTTTTGTTTGATGCTGATTTGACGAACGTTAATCATGATGAAATTGATTACGTTCTTGATAAAATTGTAAAAAACCCTGAAATCGACATGGTGATTTTCAGCCGTAATACGCCAAGATTGATCACTAAACTTAACCGTTTTGATCTGATTTATTCCGGGGAACGTGTACTACAAAAAAAAGATTTGATTGAAGTTTTTAAAACCAAACCGACTAAATTCCAACTGGAAATCGCCATCAACAAATACATGATTGATAACCAAAAAAACGTTTTTTATTTTTCTTCCTCAAATGTTAACTTCCCGAAAGCCTCAAAATTGGGAAGATTTTCCGGACTAATTGAAGATCTGAAGATGTTTAAGCAAGTATTTAACTATAGCCCTAAAAACTACTTTCTACAGACATTCTTTTTTTGTAAAAATAAGTTGTAAAATATAGATATGAAAAATATGATATTATTTTTTTAATGAAGTTATCAAAGTTAGTTGTCTTCGTATTCTTATTTTTATCTCTTACGGCGGCACTTGTTTATTTAAAAGTACCTCATAACTGGTTTAGTAGGGCAATTGGAATGCAAGAACCAAAAATCTGCGGAACTCTTAATGCACCCTGTTGTCCAGCGAAAGACGCCCCCCGATGTGAAAAAGATTTATGGTGTACTCGTAAAGATGTAGATTTAGCACCCGAAATATGCAGAGGAGAGAAAGGATTTAAAATCGATTTTCCTTTTATGCAAATAAAGAATTATAAGAAAAAAAATGGTGATTTAATACCTTACCGTCCAATAGACATTAATACATTTGCTAATTTTCATATGACAATAATTCTTAAAGGTGGAAAAGAAGACTCTCTCTATGAGTATTTTTCAAATATACAAAAATACGCTTTATATCCTCTTTTCTATCGCATATCTGTCCAGAACGACAAACATCCTAAACCTTTAGTTTTAACACACAGTATTTACGATGTTAATTTTGTAAGAGATAAAGTGACTTCTTTTAATTTTTATAAAAATGATTTTTTTATCGAGGATTCATATTCACCCTCATCTTTATTTAACATAAATTCTTTTGTAAATAATCTTTTAACTGGCTACAATCTCATCAAAATAGAAATATATTCACTTAATTATGATCAATGGTCTACTATTACTTCAAATATAAAAAAATCACCGTATACAAGAAATGGTTCGTACATTGGCGAGACAATTGAATCAGGAATAAAAATATTTTTGAATCAAAATCCAAATTTCTTAAACAATCCCACACGAACATATCAGTTAGCACTTATTGATAATAAAGAACGTGATAATAATTATGACAGAGTTATCAACTTTCTTGAAATTATCCCTGTTTCAGATGCTCCGAATGATTCGGCTGCAGATTTTTTTGACACAATCCCCTTTTTTATATACTACGATAGTTTTAAATCAATCAATATTCCCACTCAACCCCCATCCACCCCAACAATAATACCTACGGTCTATGTTCCGTCTCCTCTCCCTTCTCCCACAAAAGCTCCCTCTCTCCAACCTCTCCCCGGTCAACTCAATGGCCCGTGCAAGCCTCCGCCATTAAGGTGTGATTCCGGCCTTGTCTGTAACAATACTTCAAACTCAAACAATCAATCCCTATCAACTTCTGCAAAAACATATAACCAATCACCCGCTCCAACCTGTGCTCCTCCCCCCCGACGCTGTCCTCAAGGAGGAACCTGTAATGCACAAAGTAAGACCTGTGTCACTCTGTCTCCTACAGGTTCTCAACCGCCAACTGTTGTACCTAACACATCTTCACCTGGACTGACACCTCCTTCCGGAGATAATAAATCTGTTACGGTCAGATATGAGGGATATGAATATTATTCTAATAACAATACCTATCAACCATTTTTCCAATTAGTAGTTGACAAGAACCTTGAAACAGGAATAATCGGTCAGTATCAACTCAGCTTACTCGACTTTCCTTTCGCAGATAAAAAGGACGGTTTTTTTATTACCGCAACATCAAGCAAAAACGATCAAACAGGACTCGTTTTTGATCAGCGGGGAGAATATTTGTTAAAATCACCAGGTGCACGCAATATAACTGGACCAATTGATACTTTTTACATTTACATCTATAAATTTCCCTCTCTTGAAATTGCACGATCAGTATTTCAAAATGCCGCCGAACTTGATCAGAAGGTCAGAGATTACTTGCTTAAAATTGAAAAGATGGATGTTAGTATATACAAAACGATTCAGCGCATAAGCTACTATGATGATCGAAGGCTGGATGGTTATTGTCCCTCGCCAGACTTTAAATATGGTGATATAATAATTGAGAAAGGATGGTTTAATGCTGGTACTTCTTTAACATGTATGAGTTGTAATAAAAAAATCAATCCTTATGGCAAAGATAAAGCAGTTATATCACAATCCGCATGCAACAAGATGATTCAATATGACGATTATAAAACTCGCTGTTCTACAACGTCATACGACCAACTCCAAGGGAAAAATGATCGAGGATATTTTACCTTTACCGGATCAGATAACATAAAAAGGTGTTTTCAGTGTAGTAGCGCAGTATACACTGGTCCGGGAGAATTCATTGGTCCGGTCAATATGAACTACTGTAAATCTATTTATCATGGGCCCTAAAAAGTCGATCCCTAATTTTTAAAAATGTTTTCTCTTCTCAAATTCGACCAGCTAAGAAAAAAAATATTTTATTCAATTAAATGAATTTAAAATGCTATAATGTATTTCTATGGATGACTCAGTAAAAGTAATCTTAAAGAAATTAGACGATATTGATAGCCGGTTAAAATCAATCGAAGGAGGAAAGGGTCCGTCGTCTGAAGCTAAAGAAGCTAAAATCGAACGCGATTCCCTATTTGGAAAAGCCTTGGAGATGATGGATAAGTTTGATGAAATGTCCTCTCGGCAACTTCAAGAAGTTCTAAAAATCGATACTAAACGAGCTGACAGCATCTTGGACCAACTCGAAACTGCCGGCTTGGGTACGTGCTACATGAAGGAAGTATAACTATCCGTGTAAATCCGCTTTTAATCCGTGAAAATCTTTTTTTCAAAATCATCCGGGTGAAACCAGAGCTGGGTTGACGTGATAATTTCCGTAGTTCGGTGGCGATTGATTAATATTAACTGGAGATTTTTGAGGAAATTTTCTAACCAATCTCCTAATGATTGCCGCAGATTAATAGCTGATTTCCGCTGATATCCGTGTAAATCCGCTTTTAATCCGTGAAAATCTTCTTTTGCATTCGGAAACAGCCTAAACACCCATTCATTCGCTTTCAAAAATCCCTCGTAAGTATTACCTTTAACTATAATCGGCCTCATCTGAAGGACTTCATGGCCAACAAACTCCGTTTGTTTGAATTTTGGCACTTTTAAGTTATTTTCATCGAAAAAAAGATTTAGGCAAACTCTATTTCGAACATGATTGTTCCATTGTTTCATTGTTTCATTGTTGGAAGAAAGTGAAGATACCAAATTTTTTACGGTTTTTTGTTTTCCGTTAAAAAATTTTCGGTATCGAGCTTTCTCAACAGCCGACGATTCTCTATTCCTTCTTAGTCCCATTAGTTGTGCCAACATCAAAGCTATAAATCTTCCGGTAAACAATCTGTTCTTTGCCGTAATAACAAACAAATCAATATCGTCATCTTCTTTTGCATTCATCATGGAGATTGATCCTGACAACCCAACCAGCTTGATTTGAGGAAAAAATGAAAGAAGTTTAATGTAAAGCTTAAATTTTGGAGAGTTGAGTTTGGATTTAGAGATTTGTTTCCTATTGTTTAGATTGTTACATTGTTTCATTGCTTCATTGTTGCTTTTTACTTTTGACTTTAATTTTTGACTTTTAACTTTTGAATTTTGACTTGATATACTATACTCCACTGGAGTATATATATCTCTATCATCCATTAACAATTTCCAATTAGCAATTTGCTTTTGCTTTACCATACGCTCTAACACAATATTAAGCTCGTTTTTACTAATTTTAGCCTGTAAAAACGTGTGAATTTCTGCTAACGTAGGTTGATAAGCAAAAAACGAGAAGTATTTGATTGTTTTTAAGATTTTTTTATTAATATCCATTAATTCTTTAGTTCTTTTTTACTTTTTGCTTAATGACTAACCAAATAAATTTTATCAGCCTCAACTGTCTTCTCCACCTCCAAGGTTGATTGACTAAACGATAAAACCATTCTAACCCAAGTTTTTGAATAAAAACCGGCGGACGTTTAATATTGTCTGATAGATAATCAAACGACCCACCCACGCCCATGACCACACAACCAGCAAATTCCTTTTTGTGACGGTCTAACCATAGTTCTTGACCTGGTGAACCAAAAGCCACAAAAACCAATTGGGGCTTATAGGTGGCTACTATTGAGAATATTTTTGTTTCTTCCTCTTTCTTTATGTTTTTGATATCTTCTATTCCTTGTAGACCTTTAAATTTAGTTTCGGGAAATTGATCTGTGTAGCACTCAGCAAGCCGAAGTGCTAAATTTTTATTTCCTCCAATCATCAGCACTCTTAAGCATCTGTTTGACGCCCTCTTTATCAACTCCTCCATCAACCCCACTCCGGTTACCCTTTCCCCTATCTCAACACTAAGTAATCGGCCTGCCAGAACAATCCCTATACCATCAACGATGGTCATTTGAGCCGTCTCAACAACCTTTCTGAACAATTCGTTTTCAGTAGTAATTACTAAGTTTTCTGGGTTAAGAGAGATTATATGAAGAAAACCGGTTGGTCTGTCTATGTATTTTAAAATTTTCTCTAGGATGCTTATTCTAGACTCGTTAGGAATTGTTATTCCTAAAATTGTATTTTTCTTCATATTCTGTTAAATATTATAGGAAAATCATTAATTACTATTTATTAATTACTAAGTCTTTTTGTTCAAGTTATTTTATAGTTATTTTTATTGTTTTACTAATCTAAGTACTATTTAGTCAACAAAACTGTGTCTTTTATTATTAATAATACTATATTCTATAGTTACTTGCTTTTATTTTTTTTAAGGACTGTCCTTGTTCCAAGGACAGTCCTTGTTGATATTTACTATCGGATAGCATCTTTAAAACTATCTAAATTCTCAATGGCCATTCCAACTCCACGAATTACACAAAATAACGGTTCGTCAACCACAAATGAAGACACGCCAGTGTAGTAAGTAATATATCGATCAAGATTAGTAAGTAAAGCTGTCCCACCGGACAAAACTATCCCTTTATCAACAATGTCAGCCGCTAATTCCGGCGGTGTTTGGGAAAGAACCTCTTTTATCCCGTCAAGAATTGCTTTTAAAGGTTTAATCATTGCTAAATTAATATCTTTTTCTCCAATTTCATAAATTTTTGGCAGACCGGTTTGAAAATCGCGTCCCTTTACCTCAAATATTTTTTGCTCCTCTAATGGTTGTTTTTCATCAATTAAAGCATTGCCTATCTTAATTTTTATATCTTCAGCTGTTCGTTCACCAATAATTATATTATGTTTTTTTCGTAGTTCGGTTATAATTGCCTCCTCTAATTTTGTCCCAGCCACTCGAACCGTCTTGTAAACCACTAACTGACCTAAAGAAATGACGGCAATTTCCGTTGTTCCACCACCAACATTGACAATCATCTGACCTGAAGCTTGGGAGATTGGTAGCTTGGCCCCGATCGCGGCCGCTAAGGGCTCTTCAATAAGATAGACATCAGAAGCGCCGGCTTGTTTACAAGCAGCCACCACCGCCCGTTTTTCAACTTGTGAAGCACCGCCGGGAATAGAAATCATTACTTCCGGCCAAAAAACTCCGGACTTTAAACCTTTTTTCAAAAAATAAGTAATCATGGCTGATGTAGTTGTATAGTCGGCGATCACTCCTTCTTTCATCGGTCGGGCAGCTACAATTGACCCTGGCGTCCGACCAATCATCTCTCTAGCATCTTCACCAACCGCCAAGATTTTTTTATCTTCCAAAGAATAAGCGACGACCGTTGGCTCATTTAAAACAATTCCCTCGCCCGCCACATAGACTAAAGTATTAGCGGTGCCAAGATCAATGCCGATTTTTTTCCGGAAGAACATAAGTATATATAGTATAATACAGAATAGTCATATTGTTATATTGTTGTTGAAGAAAAATATTAAAGATTAAATCTTAAAGGTTAAAGAAAGATTAAACGATTAAATTGTTAAACATTTTTTTGTTTAATAGTTTTAAATTTAACAGTTTATTTAACCTTTAACAGTTTAACATTTAACTGTTTTTACCTTTTTATAAATATGAAAATATTATTTAGATTATTATTCTTTTTAGCATTCATCATCGTTTTGGCTTCAGTTATTGCCTATGCCCGTGGCTATCGACTTGATCTGGAAGAAAGATCAGTCAAATCAACCGGTATTATTAGTGCTACCTCAAACCCCAAAGCCGCAAAAATATATATTAACGGTCAGTTAAAAGGCGTCACCGATACTAATCTTACTCTCCCTCCTGACAACTACTTAGTCGAAATAAAAAAAGACGGTTATACCGGCTGGAGTAAAAAAATCAATCTTAAAGGTGAGTTGGTAATTAATGTCGACCCGATTCTTTTTCCTGTCAACCCATCTCTTTCTCCTTTAACAAATCTGGGTATTATCAAAGCCGTACCAACCGAGGATGGCGATAAAATCGTTATTATTGCTGCTGATGCTATCTATCTCTTTGATGCCGGTAAAAAAACCCTTCCCTTTTTTCCACCTTTAAATAAAATTGTTAACCTATCTCTTCTTCCTAACACCTTTGATTTTACTAATGCTAAAGTGATTTTCTCCCCCGATCAAAAACAGGCGATCTTTGAGTTTGCTTCGTCCGACGACCTGCCCGTCGGAGTTTTAACGAAGGCGGGAGCTTTAGCGAAATCGAAAGCTTCCTATCTCCTTTCTCTTCAAGAAGACAATCTTAATCCACTAGACGTAACGTTATCAAAGGATACTCTTATTGAAGCTTGGCAAAAGGAAAAAACCAAAAATTTCAATAAAATTTTGGAGACTTTTCCTAAAGATTTTGACAAAATCGCCTCAGATTCTTTTAATATTATTTCTTTCTCACCTAATGAAACTAAGGTTTTATACCAAGCCAAAAATAATGTTGAACTACCTTTAATGATTAAACCAATCATGATTGTCACTAATCAAACTTCGGAGGAAAGATCAATAAAAAAAGGAAAAACATATGTTTATGACCGCAAAGAAGACAAGAACTTTTTAATTACCAATAACCAATTATCAATAATCAATAACCAAATCAAGTGGTATTTTGATTCCCGTCATTTTGTCGTTGAAGAAGATAAAAAGATTTCTATTGTTGATTATGATGATACTAACAAACAAACTGTCTATTCTGGCCCATTTGAAAGCTCTTTTTTCAATCCTACCAGTGACGGAAAGGTTATAGTCTTAATCAATCTCAACTCGCAGGTCAACGAACTGCCGGACTTGTATCTGGTGGGAATTAGATAATACAAATATTAAATCTTAAATATTAAAAGTTAAAAAAATATTAAACTATTAAATTTAAAACAATTTTTTGTTTTGTTTAACTGTTTAATCTTTAACAGTTTATTTAACATTTAACCGTTTAATCTTTAAAAATTTGTTATTCAGCTACTCTTACCGCAAAAATCAATAATCTCTTCAAGGTTGTCCCCGGAGGCCAGCAGGTCTGTTTCATCATTTTTTTCTAATTTATATAAAAGGTAAAAAATCGCATTATAAGTACCAATGTTCCAAAAATAATCGGTTGAATGAGCAAAAAGAAAGATATGGCCGCCCTCTCCCGGAAAAGCTGTCCCTAAAGTATGAGCTACTCCTTTATTCAAAGCATCTAGATATGTCTTCTCATCTGCTGCATCAATGTTTGATAAAACTTTGGCATTAGCTCCTATTTTAGGGATAACAATACTGAAGTTGGGGTCTTCCGGAATCAGAATCTCAATTGGTTTGATATTGAAAACGCTTGCGAGAAGACCTTTTTTTATATAAGGACTGTCCTTGTTCAAGGACAGTCCTTGTTTCTCCAGATCATCAGCCACGATATATTTTTTTTGTATCTGAACATTGATAAAATAAATTAATTCTTCTTTAACCGGTTGCCAAAAAGTCTTAACAATCATGAATAAGGAAGCAAACAGCAAGAAATTCCCGATTGTCCGAAGAATTAATATCCGGGCGTACTCGCTTGTCTTAAGACGATGAATATGATGACGTATGAGATGTTTTTTACTTATTCGAGTAGCATTCTTCATTTTTAATATTTAATCTTTAATATTTGATATTTTCTTTTGTATCCCCAGGAAGAATTGAACTTCCATCGTAGGTTTAGGAAACCTATGCTCTATCCGTTGAGCTATGAGGACTAAACTCTCAAGCGAACTTAATTAAG
>Ga0075667_108_pt1 | contig 13326 bp, 15 predicted proteins | sample RifGroA2_FD_68411 | JGI IMG/M metagenome (GOLD analysis project Ga0075667, IMG submission 68411) | Microgenomates (Roizmanbacteria) bacterium GW2011_GWA2_34_18 | reverse complement strand
AAATCCTTGTTCCATCATACTATTACTGTTATAAATTCCTCTAGAAAAAAGTTTTAAAATTTGAAATGTTAGGCCCGCTTTTTTTCTAGCGGCACCTTCAGGATTATTTGCTCTTTCAAATGCTTTTTGCTTATCAACAGGAAACATAATTTTTTTCACCTCCTTTCAAAATTAAAAAACCCCGCTTGGAGCGGGGGTTTTTTTTCAATTTTTAACACATACTACCCACCGCCCAAGATTAATTGGGTAGTGGTAGTACAAACTTTATTCAAAATAATTTTTCTCATATAACAAAAAATCCCTCCTTTCGGAGGGTAAATGTACACACAAAAACACCCTCCGTCAGGCGGGAGTGGTGCAAGTGCAAACTGAAACAACTTTATTTTTCATGTTTATCATATTACTAAATTTATTAGTCAAAATCAAGCGCTAATTGGAAAAACTTTTTCCTCTTGAAACGCTTTTACTAGTTGATCAATATCGCCTTTTGTATGGACAGCTGAGATTTGAACTCTGATTTCATCGCGGCCTTTGGGTACGACCGGATAGCTGATGTTGGTCACAATAATATTTTTCTTAAAAAGTTTACTGACTAAAGCGCTGGTCTTGAAAGGATCGCCGATTAGGACCGGTTGGATCGGGTGAGATGAGTCGGCAGCAAACAGAAAGCCGACCGTTTTCATCCGTTTTTTAAAATAGGCGACGTTTTCTTTTGAACTTTTTAATAATTTTTTCCCGGCGGGGCTATCCAAAAGTTCAATTGATTTTAAAGCGGCTCCGGCTGTGCCTGGCGGAATTGAATTTGAATAAATATAAGTGGCCGCCGATTCTCTTAGGTAATCGATAATTGTTTGGTTGGCAACCACGTATCCGCCGTCAGCACCAAAGGCTTTACCAAAAGTGCCAATAAGAACATCAGCTTTAACGCCTTCAACTTCTTTTTTAAGCTTTTGATATTCACCTAACATACTGAAAACTCCATCGGTGACAACCAGAGCTCTTTTATAGATTTTTTTGTTGGTCTCAAGGATTGTTTCTAGATGAGCTGGGTTCATATGACTAAAAATTGCTCTCTGTTCTTTGGGCAAATTAGCAACTCTTATACCGTCAATAATACTGCGGTGATTTAAAGCGTCAGAAATTACAATCACATTGGAATCAACCAATGAATCTTTATTTTGTCCGGCCAGTAAACAGAACATAACCGCTATATTGGTGGCAAAGGACGAAGAAAATACCATGGCATCATCTCTTTCGTGAAATTTAGCAAGAGTCTTTTCAAGATCACGGTGTATTTTGAGACTACCGGAAATAAATCTGACCGCTCCTGGCCCGGTACCAAAAATTTCCGAAGCTTGATGCTCGGCTTTTTTTAAAACCGGATTATGTCGAAGTCCCAGATAGTCATTAGAGTTAAAAACCTGAAATTTTTCTTTACCGATAATTGCCTTAGGGGATTTTTCTTTTGTAAAACCATCAATAATTTTTTCAAAACGTTTTGAAGTTTTGGCTTTGTCAATTCTATCGATCTCCTGACTTAAAATTGAAAAAAAGTTTTTTCGGGACATATTATTTTTCTAGTTTAATTTTTAACTGAGTTAACATAACTTTTGTCATTTTTTTCAGATCATACCTATGATTCCAACCCCAATCTTTTCTTGCCTGTGAATCGTCAATTGATTTAGGCCAAGAGTCGGCAATTTTCTGACGGTAATCAGGATTGTAATTGCATTTAAATTTTGGAGACAATTTTTCAATTTCGGCAACCAGCTCAGTCGGAGTAAAATTAATTGCCCCAAAGTTATAGCTTGTGCGGACAGTAATTTTTTTGTCCGGCGCCTCCATTAACTTTATGGTGCCGTAGATGGCGTCGTCAATATACATCATAGGCAGTCGGGCATCTTTTTTTAAAAAACAGGTGTATTTATTTTTTTCAATGGCTCCGTAGAAAATATGGACCGAATACTCGGTTGTCCCATCGCCTGGCGGTGTTTTATAGCCAATTAAACCCGGATAACGCAGACTACGGCTATCGACTCCATACCTCAAAAAGTAATACTGACATAAAAGCTCACCAGCCACTTTATTAACCCCATACATGGTGGTAGGCTCAAGAACTGTTCTTTGAGGAGTGTTTATTTTGGGAGTTGTTGCTCCAAAAGCGGCAATCGAACTGGGCCAAAAAAGTTTAAATTTATATTTTACGGCCAGATCAAGAATAGTTTTTAGGCTGCCAAGATTAACTTCCCAAGCAAGAGCAGGATTTTTTTCACTGGCAACCGAGAGAAGCCCGGCCAGATGATAAACTATATCAATATCATATTTTTTAATAATTTTTTCTAAGTTTTTTCCGTCACGGACGTCGCCATTTTCTGTGATTACATCAAACTGATTATGAGTCGTTTTATGGGAAAGAACCACAATATCATTCCTTTTGTACTTCTTGCGAAGAGCCAGTACCAAATCAGTGCCGACCAAACCATAGGCACCAGTAACCAGTATTTTTTTCATGGTGGACGATACAGGACTTGAACCTGTGACCTTCACAATGTCAATGTGACGCTCTAGCCAACTGAGCTAATCGTCCTGATTAGTTAATTCTATCAAATAATTTGCTTTTTTTATATTCTAAAATTTTAGCCTCGTACAACCGCGTCAGTTGTATGGCTTGTTTTGATTTCCTATAGGTTTAACTTTTCAATACTTGACATACCTATAGTCTTCTGCTATAATACTCCTTGGATCCTAAGGTTCTTCTAATTTTTAGAAAAGCTTTAGGATTTTTTTTGTAGAGGTCGTTTCCCGCTTAGCGGGATTACGAACTCTAAATCCTGTACCGAATGGTTCAGGATAACAATATATATGAAAACCAAAATTGCTTTTATCATATTTACCTTTTTATTTTTTCTCTCGGCTATTCCTGCAAAAGCTGAAATTATAGCCGGTGCTTCGGCCCCTTTAACTCATCAGTCATTCATTGACACAAAAGACATTGAGCAATTACGCGAGAAAAAACTTAAAATAATAATCGAGTCTGTTCTTAAACGATATAATTCCCCCTTGTCTGGAGAAAGTAAAGCTTTTGTTAAAGCCTGTATAAAATATCAAATGAACTGTTATCTTTTACCTTCCATTGCCGGACTTGAATCAACCTTCGGTAAATTCATTTTTCCAAATTCATTCAACCCGTTCGGTTGGGATCGAGGCTATATGATGTTTGATAACTGGTCTCAAGGAATTGAGACAGTTGCCAAAGGCTTAAATAACGGCTATTTTAAAAAAGGAGCCATTACCGTTGATGAAATCGGACCTATTTATTCTGAAAGTCCGACTTGGGCTGTTAGAGTAAACTATTTTGTCAATCAATTTGAAAAAGAAGAGGAAAAATTGACATTGCTTTCAAATCAATTTCCTGTAAAATTGTAAACATGTATAGCTACAAAAAGGAAAAACTTCCAAAAAACACTACTCAGTTTATTGTTGACGTACCAAAAATCGATATAAAAAAAGAAGAGGATGACGCTTTTTCCAAATTGCAAAGTCAGTTAACTGTTGAAGGTTTTCGCCCCGGTAAAGCGCCAAAAGATATCGCCCAAAAACATATTTCCAAAGAGACTCTTTATCAGGAACTGGCCCAAAAACTGATTTCTCAAATCTATCAAGAGATTATTACCAAAGAAAGTCTCAAGCCAATTATTTCTCCCAAGGTTGATTTAGTCAAAGCTAAAGAAGGTGAAGATTGGCAAATAAAAATTACAGTTGCCGAAAAGCCGTTGGTTGAACTGGGAGATTATAAGAAAATTATTAAAGAAGCCAAAGAAAAAGCTCAAAAAGCCAATATTTGGGTTCCAGGAAAAGACAAGGAAGCCAAAAAACCTGAGGAAGACAAAAACAAGTTACTAAATGATGTTTTAACGGCTCTTCTAAAAGAAACCAAATTGGAGATTTCGGATTTGGTTGTTGACGAAGAGATTAATCACCGATTGACTCATTTAGTCGATGAGATCCAAAAAATTGGTCTGACAACGGAAAACTACTTAAAATCAAAAAATTTAACCATGGAGTCATTAAAAACCCAGTTTAGAAAAGAGACAGAAGATACTTATAAACTGGAGTTTGTTTTATCAGAAATAGCTGATAAAGAAAATATCAAAATCGAAAAAACCGACCTTGATAAGCTATTTGTTAATATAAAAGATGAAAAGGAAAGAAAAAAGGCCGAGCAAAATAGTTATTATTATGCAACTATTTTACGAAAACAAAAGACGCTTGACTATCTAATTAGCCTGTAGTAAAATACAAACATGACAAAAATGCAGAGTCAAATTCGCCAATCGGCGAACAAAAGCCAAAATGATCCAGCAAAGAATCCACTAGAGTCTCTTCGTGATTTGGGAACAGACACCGCTAAAAATACCTCCGATGCTTTTGGAAAAATTGGAGGAGGAGTGCTTGATCAATTCTTTGGCGGAAAAATCTCGGAAGATGACGACTTAGGATCAGAATTTAACTTTAGCAAAGAAACCTCTAAATCTAAATCAAAAAAACAAGAAGTTAAAGTTTTTAACTATCAGGAATACTACGAAACCACTCTCATTAAAAAGCAGATTCAGGAACTAACCGAAGCTATAAAGAAGGAAATTGAAATGATTAAACGAGCTGACGCTTCACTTCTTAATGACATTCGCGACGTAGAAAAATTAGCTATTAACGACCTGCCGGAAAAACCTGGTATTTACCATATTCGTTTTCTAGAATTAGTTTTAGGTATTTTGCGAACTTTGCGTGCTAAAGTAGGCGAATCAAAAACCTGGCTTCAAGCTCTAATGTCTAAAAAGAAAAAAAGGGGCTCTTTATTTGCCGTCAGAAGTAAAAAACAAGGAACACAGTATTCGATGTCACAGGAACTGCAGAACTCGAGAAACGTGCAATAATATTTATTCAAGGGCTTTCAAGAACGTATTAACTCCATACGCCCAGCTTCCTTGAGAAGGCGGAGTATATTTTTTCATAATCGCTGAAGCAGTTACAAGTCCTCTATCGATATAATTCTCCTTAATTCCTTTTCCAACCGTTTCAATCGCTTCATCGTATGAATCAAATTTGGTTACTGTAGTTCCATAAATTCCCCAACCCCAACAGTTATGAGAATCGTCGGGAATAACACGGCAGAGATTTGACTCTTGCATGGCAATTGCCGGCAGCAGTCGATAATCAAATTGATATTTATCGGAAACCTCAACTATTTTATCGGCGTAGTCATATAAAGTTGAGTTGTGTTTGCGAAAAAAAGATTTGAGATTGGCGACTCTTCCGTCGACAACTTGAATTTCTGCCTCATAATTTCCACTGGAATTATTATTATAAGAAGCAGTAAACTGACTGATTTCACCCAAAATATTTCCTATCTGTTGACGGCCTTTGGCATAAACGTAGGTCTTATCAATCAAGAATAGATTTAAGACATTAAGAAACAAAAAAAGAATAGACAAAATAACCACTTTTCTCACCATGCTTTAAATATAGGATAAATATCAAGATAGTTCAATGGTTTTATTTCAAAATTTAATTTTGATAATCTCAAGGCTCGTTGAGAACGTTAATTAATTATTTAATAATCGAAACAATAATATATTTGGCAATTTCATCATCAATGGCAAATTGGCTAAATCCAATTTGACATAACATAGTCGGAAACTTTCGGATTACTCGAATAGTCATTCCTGGCATAATTGCCATGGACATTATTATCTTTAAATGTTGGCTTTTCGTGGTACAAATGGTTACAATATTGCCTTTATTTTCTTTTCTTAATTTATTAAGGGGAACTAATTTAGTAGCGTCGTTATTATCTCGTGGCCACTCATAATTACAATTAGGACATCTTATTAGTGGACAATTACTTGTCAGAGGACAATCATTACATACTTGCAGAGCTTGTTTTTCATCAAATCGATATCCACAAAGTTGACATTTCATAAACGTATGTTAAAAAATGTAAATATAATATTCGCCACAAATCCTATAGAAAAAGCAGTAACAACACAAAATATAAATATTGCCGTTCCCATTTTATTTCCACGCTCTTTAACCATCATTAAAGCTTGCGCTATACAGGCTGGGAATAATGTCATGGTAATAACGGCAACTGTTAGTTGATTAACAGTAAATATTCCGGCTTTTTGCATATCATATAAACCTGCAGCACCAAAGTCTCTTCGAAAAAAACCAAAAACAAAAGCGACAGCAGTTTTTTCAGGAAGACCGAGTAATTTCATTAAATAACCTAATTTTGTAATTAATATATTAAATAATCCTGTCATCTGCCCAAACCACAATAATATACTCGCGAAGATAAAAAGAGGAAACACTTCTTTAAGATACCAAACAATTCTCGCATAAGTTTTAATCAGAATGTTTGGTAAAGTCGGAAGACGTAAGGGGGGAACTTCCATAAAAAAAATCGGTGGATTACCAGGAAGAAGCTTTGCTCCCAAATAACCAACGAGCAAAAAGATGCTTGTAATAAATAATCCCCATATCATTAGAGATTTTGGGTATTGAGCTAATAGAATAAAAAGTACTCCAAGTTGAGCTGAACAAGGAATCGCACAAGCCAAAAGAATTGTTGCCAAAATTCTTTCACGCTTGGTGGGAAGAGTTCTTGTTACCATAGTTGCCATAGTGCTGCAACCTAGACCAAGTACCATTGGAATAACAGCCTTTCCTGAGAGACCGATTTTTTTAAAAATTCTATCAATAAGCATTGATAAGCGTGGTAAGTATCCCGAGTCTTCAATAATTGCAAAAACAAAGAAAAATATGCCAATAATGGGAAGGATTATTGCAATAGCATAACGGAGACCGAGAGTCAATATTCCATATTCGCCTATAAAAAGGTTTTGTACTATTATCCAAGGGATAATCCGGGGAATATAATGGATAAAAAATGGATTGATATATTTTTTGAAAATTATGTTTTCAACAAAATCGACAGCAATTCCCGCTCCGAATTTACCTACGATCAGATAAAGACCAACATAAATAACAATAATTAAAATAAAAGTGCCTGACCAAGGATTAATCATGAGTTCATTTAACATGTCTGCGAAAGATTTTATTTTAGATTTTTTCTGTGAAAGAATTAAAGAGGTTATCTCTGTAGTCTTTTTTTGTTTCGCTAATGAAATTTCATAGAGAAACGAATAAAATGCTCTTTCATTTACGTTTGTTTTGATATTATTGATTTTTAAAATTAGTTCGTTGGAAAGTGCTATAAAATCGATTTCAGAAACCTCATCCTGTAATAATAACAATGTTATTGCTCTTGATAACTTTTGCTTGGTTTGTGACAGTAATTCATTTATTTCTTTAATCTTTTGTTCAACGTATTGGTTATAAACAATATGAACATAATTTGGATATGCATTTTTATATTTTCTAATAGTTTTTTTTAATTTATCTATTCCTATTTCTTTAGTTGCAACCGTTGGCAGTACTGGAATCATTAATTTATCTTCCAGTTCCTGAACGTTAATTTTCATCTGATATTTATCAAGTTCATCCATTAAGTTAAGAACTAAAATAACCGGTAAACGGGCTTCAATCAGTTGTAAAGTCAGAGGAAGCATGCGCTCGATATTTTTTGCATCAACAACATGGATGATAATATCTCCTTCGCCGGAAAATATAATTTTTCGTGTAATTTTTTCTTCTTCAGAAATTGAGAGAAGGGAATACATGCCGGGTGTATCAACAACTTCATAATTTTGGCCTTCAATACGGGTAACTGCTTTTGATATTCCTACGGTTGTTCCTGGATAATTGGAAACCGTGACATAACTATCTGTTAATGCGTTAAAAAGTGCGCTTTTTCCAACATTAGGGGCGCCTACGAGAATAATTTTTTTATTTTTTTTTGATAAACAGATGTTTTCATCATGACAGCAGTCTTTTGTAGTATGAATATTTTTTAATTTTTGAATAATTTTCATAGAAATTTTAATTATACACATTAATCAATAATTTTTCTTTTAAAAAATGTGGAGGAACCCTAATTAATAAGGATTATGTCTTAACCGCTCGTCATTGTACCGATCTTTTATACGAAAATAGCAATAGTAAATTGATGATTTTAATCGGTGTTGATAATTTTGTTATAACTGATAAGACTGTATTAGGACATTATTACGACCTTATTGAATATAAAGATTTAAATAATAATATTTTTTATCCTCCTGATTACGGTGATATTGCACTCATTAAACTAAAAAAGGAAGCTCTAGATATACCCTACCTTTCCGTACCTCCACAAATTAATTCGATAGAATATAAAAAATTAAATATTATTGATGGTTTAAGTATGACCGTTATAGGAGCAGGAGTTATAAGTGATATATCATCCTTACCATCAGATTATCTTAGGAAAACAAAACTAATTTTACAAAGTCAAAAAATAAAACTTAATAATATAAAGCAACTTCGTTTGGTGTCAGATTCTAGCGGTGGAAATACTTGTGGAGGAGATTCGGGAGGCCCAGTTATTCTTTCAAGACGAAAAAAACAATATGTAATAGGGATAACGTCTTTTGGTAAATCGTGTGATAATGCTAATGATGGATATTATACGTCTGTGGCTGAATATTCCGAATGGATTACAAATGTAACTGGTGGGAAGATTTTACCTGAGTCTGGTACAGTTGAAGGTAATACAAATATCAAATTGTACCCACCCCAAAAATCATTGGATTCTATTTGCAAAAATCTTAAAACTATTTCTGACTGTAATAATAATTCAGCTATATGTTTCTGGTATGGACCAACAAATAATCATTGCGTAGCAAAATAATAATCTTGCTCGTGAAGAATGTTAGAACTTTTTATGGTGCGTATAATTTTGTATAAGGTTGCTGCACATTAAAGATTCAATCATGGATACTAAATTCCTGAGCTTACGAACGATTAGAACCTTTAAGCGCTGACTTAAAGCTTTATTTTTTGTGATGAGGATGATTGCCACCAACTTGAACCGATCTACGATTTCTATAAAAGTTTCCCCAACTTGTCCAAAAAGTTGCATATATTGCTCTATTAGCTTCTGGGGAATTACCTATACGTGCTGTTATATATTCACCAGTTGGCAAAATAAATGAAATACCATCGGCTGGTGATTTATTTGTTTTTCTTTCTTTAGTCATAATATAAATAAATATGAGTACACATTATAGCATGATATAAAAGCCTAAACAATGTAGGCTGGAAGCAATTCTGCCAACATACTCTTTCCATATTCTGTACAAAATAATTTGAATCTTTTCCTTATATTAAATAATTTAGTTTTAGACTATTACAAAAGTTTTTCTATCGAAGAAAGGAATTCACTATACCTTCGAATCACTCAGGTTAAACGTGGGGATGACGTTTAAATTTATCATTTGATATAATATTACATTATAAACTAGCTTCCATAGCTTAACGGATAAAGTACTGGTCTTCGGAACCAGTGATGGGGGTTCGACTCCTCCTGGGAGCACTGTAAAAGTAACAAAATCATTTCTTTGAATTACTTTTACAGTGTAAACACTAGAAAATAAATACCTTATGAACTGGTATGTTTATATCGTTAAATGTAGAGACGACTCTCTTTATACTGGAATAACAAACGATTTGAAAAGAAGATTGTTTGAACATAATACCGATAATTTGAAAGGAGCTAAGTCTTTACGAGGTAAAAGACCTGTTCGATTGGTATATAGCGAAGAATATAAAACACAAATTGTATAATTTGTTTTAAGAATTTACAGGGCCTGTAGCTCAACTGGCAGAGCATCTCCCTCTTAAGGAGGTGGTTGAGAGTTCGAGTCTCTCCAGGCTCACATTCAGGTTGCGAGATTTTTTTAGAGTGAATACACAAGCTAATTTGGGGTTCCAACCAGGCTCCCCAGATAGCTCCTGGTAGGTGGGTAATTTGTCAAATAATAGACCAAACAAACCAGCGCTTTGGAGCGTATGACCGTTCCCTAGAATTAATTGGTCAAAGTGTTCCAAATACCACCAGAAAATATCTATCTTTTGCTGATTTTTAACCTCTTTTTCCTCCTGTTCAGCTCTATTCTTTTTTAGGGCTATCAAATCATCGTTGAGCTTCTTGATATCTGATTCTATTGACTGGATGACCTCAGGAAGCGAGACGCTTTTAACTTTAATGATAAGTGCCTGCTTTTGTTCATTGATGCTTCTAATCTGACCTTCATAATTCATATTTGAGGTTAAAGCCTGTTGCCTGCTATTTTCAATTTGTTTCAAATAGGAATCTCTCAGATAGTCAATCACATCACCTGAGAGCTTTATATTTTTAACAAAATTTTCGATAGTTTCATGAAGCAGTGACACTTTAACGCTGTATTGTTTATGATGCTTGCCGTTAATCTTCCTTGAACAATGATAAAGCGGAAAATGTTTTCCCGACTTACCCTTAGGAGACGAACCTGACATGGTTCCTTTGCACTCAGGGCAAATAATTACCTGCTTATATGGAAAGTTTGGATTGAAGGTGTTTTTAAATAACTGCCAGGGTGGTTTGACTCCAAAAGATATATAAATTTTGCCAGAAGTCTTATCTTCAAATATTGTCTTTTTTCCTTTGTTGGCTTGATTAAATAGTTCAACTGAAATAATAGGAGTACCCGCGACCCGTTTGGTTATTGTTGTCTTTTCACCTTTTCCATAGGTAGTTTCTAGAATATTGCAAAACCTGGTTGACCTTAAATATTTATACATCTGTTTTATATGAAGTTTATTTTTCCCTTTTTCCCCGAGGACTAAATTTCTGTCAGTCTTTGAATGTTTTATTACTGGTCTGGAAATATAACCATCCGCATTTATAATTTTTACAATTTCATCGTCTGATTTGTCTGTGGTGGCTTTCAGAACAAATATTTTTTCAATAAATTTTGACTCAGTTGGGTGAGGTTCTAAAAAGTTTCTTTTACCGTGAGAGGTCTGTTGTCTGATATGAATCTGACCATAATTTGGGGCATGCACTGAATAACCGAGGGTTGCATAATGAATCGTTGCACCAATTAATTTTGCCAGCAAGTCTTCTCTGTCTTCTTTTGCAGCTTCTGCTTTAATCAGCATTGTGGTTTCTCCAGGATTTCTGATGGACCAGTCATAAGCTACCTTGTGATGGCCCATTATATTAATTGTTTTATTTGAAACCTCTCCAGTTGAATCAAGAAGGGTGATACCAGCATGTTTGAATTTATTTTGTAAAAGCTTAATATCAAAACCACCGCTCCTGGTTATTCTTTGAATATTTTTAAAGATGATATATTGGGCTTTATTTTGTCTGCATAATTGAATCAATCTCAATACTGGTTGTTTAAAATCGGCGGCTGAATCGTGTATTTCACCAGAGCCAACAATATTATATTTCTCATTTTTAGCAAAATACTGAATAGCTGTTAGTTGCTCAGCTGGTGAGTCTCCTTGCTCATACTGTCGGTTAGAAGATATCCTTAAACCACCGAGGGCATTTTTGTCTGAGTGTTCCAAACTACTCATATAATCATTATACAGTTAATTTATTCTGATTTATCAACTTGTTTAAAAGGACCTGTTTTATTTTTTTTATCCTGGAGAGTTCTGTCAATCATAAGAGAGGCGAAGCGGTCAAGAAGTATTTTTACTTCATCTGATATTTCAGGGTATTTGTCTTTTATGATGGGCTCTATTTTCTCTTTTGCCATTCCAAAAACATTGTGAAAAATGTTTAATGGCTGGAATAAGAGGTGGGGCCTATTTCCCACTAAGGTCTTAGTTTATGCAGCGACATAACGACTATTTCAAGGTTATTATCTGACTCTATTATATCATAAATAGCCTCAAAAAGCAACACTAATTAAGAAAAACTTGCTCTTTAAGAGTGATAATCGATTAGTTTTAATAGGGTTGGACGGGTAAACAAATTGTTAATACTTTTATATAGAATCTTTTTCATTATATTGAGAGAGGGACACACCACCTATATCCAGTGATAAGTTAGTAATGTGCTTATTTTACCCTTATTTCATACACAACCGAGCCTTTTTAGCTTCAGTTTAAAGTACAAACCCCATTAATTTCTAATTTTGTCGGAATTCCTAGGTTTTTAGCTTTAATATTTACTACTTCGATTATTCTTCTTTTCCATTCCTCTTTGTCTTCCTCCCTTTTTACCCTCAAATGAAGGCCGTCAAACTCATAGCAAATCATTTCTAGTCCATGTTTGTTATTTTTATTTTTCTTATAAAGTTCGAATATTGGCTCAATAAGTTCGTACTCATAAGCCTGGGCGAACAAAGCTAAAATTTGAGGGATAGTTAACTCATTGGTTGATAACCATTTATTTCGGACAGTCTTTATCCTTTTATTTTTTTTAATATATTGAATAAATTTGTTCCTTGCTTTCAGAACATCAACTATATAAATATTTTTATGAAATATTTCAGAAGCATTAGAACTTAGATTATGTAAAATCTTTTTTCTTAAATCTTTCCCCGCTCCAAAGCATAAACTATAAATTGCTTTCTTTACCCATTTTTTAACATAATCTTTTTGATAATTTGGAAATTGTTTATAAAATGAATCCCAAATATTTAAACCATTTTTTAAAGCCTCGGTAGTCATTTTAGCATTCCATCTACTAGCAACGATTGCCAGCTGTGCTTGAACTAAATCGATTTCGAGCGATTCCCCAATAAATATATTTCTGTCTTCCCTACTCAAGTTTTGAATAGTCCCGCCGTCACTATAAAATCTATCTGTAATTTCTTTCTCAGAAAGAAATTCTACATGTTCGTAATAGTAGTCATGGTTACTTTCCATCATGCTCTCCTTGCTTCTGCTTTGGCCGTATTTACTTCCTGGATGTTTTCTAACTTAGAGGCTGCACTGTACTCAGAACGAAAGGTACTTTCAACACTTGCACCTGGATGGCATGGCCCATACGCAACTTTTATTGTTGAAAGTTCTGTTTTTGCTTCGCCTGTACCTTCTTGAAAGATAGCAATTTTTCCTGTAAAAATCAATGCTAAAACAACTAAGATAATCAATGCCAAAACAGCAACAATAATAACATTTAAAGAAAAACCTTGTCCTTTATTGTTGTGGTTAAAAAAAAGACCTAAAAATCGATTAGAGATAGCTTTACTATTCTTTTTGTTCATGTTCTACACCTCGTTTTTATCCAGACTATTATAATAGGCTGTTTATAATCTTATAACCTTATTTAAAAAGAAATTCCATATATAAATGTTACGCGGAAATTCAGGAACAAACATAAAG
>Ga0075667_114_pt1 | contig 15156 bp, 14 predicted proteins | sample RifGroA2_FD_68411 | JGI IMG/M metagenome (GOLD analysis project Ga0075667, IMG submission 68411) | Microgenomates (Roizmanbacteria) bacterium GW2011_GWA2_34_18 | reverse complement strand
CTTGATATTTCAAAGATGTCTATCGATTTTCGGTTTATGGCCAGTGGACCAAAAGGGGGGATTGGAGAAATTTCCTTTAAAGAGTTACAGCCGGGTTCGTCGATCATGCCGGGTAAAGTTAATCCGGTCATTGCTGAAACGATGAATCAAACATACTACCTAGTTTCCGGAAAAAATCTTGGTATCCATCAAGCGGCCGAAGCCAGTCAGTTGGAACTTGGTGTCATGTTGCCGATCATCGCCGATTCGCTGATCACAATTTTAAAGGTAGTTGACACGGCCCTAAAGTTATTTGCAGATCGCGGTATCAAAAACATTGTTGTAAATCGCGAAAGATGTTTGGAACATCTGGAAAAATCAACTGCCTACTCAACTTTACTGACACCCCGCCTTGGTTACGACGCCGTCTCTAAAGTTGTCAAAGAGTCCGTCGCCACGGGTCGAACAATGAGAGAAATAATTTTGGAAAAAAAATTATTAACGGAAGCAGAGCTGGAAAAATTATTAATAATTTATGAATGATACTTTACATTCAGAAGGTGATAAATCATCTGAACAACTCGATTTTATTATCCAACGACGAATACAAGAAGCAATTGAAAAGGTCCGTCAGGAAATTGGGGAATATGATGAGGCGATAAAAGAATGTGAAGAAGATTTAGCAGCATCTCCCTTACCTTTAAAAATATTAAATAGATTAAAACCAAAAAAATCTCCAATAGAAATACGCAAAAAAAAATTACAAGAATTTAGGTACATTTTAAGTAACTATAAATTACCGGAAATAGTTAGAATGGTAGAAAAACAAATAAAATTAAATAGACGCTCTCACCAATTATATTGGCTGCGAAAGTTTTTGGGCGACCCTACATCTGCTGGAAAAACTAACAATCCTGATTTTGATTTTCCTTATGATACTGGAGATCCTTACCGTGAAGATTTGGCACCTAATGAATATAGAAGAGTTTATCAAACTGCTGATGAAATATTAAAATATATTAAGTCGTCTGCTACTAAAGGTGATCGCAGAAGTATTGTTTTATATGATACCTCTGATCCATCTCCACAACCACGTTGTGAAGTGGTTATTGATGTCTTGACTCAATTGGATTTTGCCGTAGATGAAAGTGCGAGGCGGGGTCTAGCAGCTATGAAGGCAGATACCGGTCTTGATATTCACGCTTTGGATGAATTTCAAGGTCGAAATCCTTTCAGACCGGGACATAGAATGACAGATAGAGATTGGATCAAAGGATCTGATAACTCTGCTACTGGATATTTACGGATAGAAGGAGGACCAGAATTATGTAAAAGTTGGGGGATTGGGAACTTATTAACAGAGCTTACTTATGAAAGAACAGCTCTTGATACAAAATTAAGTCTTCAGGTAAATAAAAATCAGAATGTAATAAGTGTGCCTTTTCGACAGCATTCTCCTCGACAAAAATTAATTACCGGAAAATAACCAATGATTTTATATAAAAATAATGATAATATTTCTTGATATTATAAATTTATTTTATTCCTATGAACAATGCTGTTGATATTCTAAAAAAAGTCGGTGCCGTTATCACCGATAGTCATTTCGTTTACACTTCCGGAAAACATGGAAGCGTTTATATTAATAAAGATGCCGTCTATCCTCACACTGAAGAGACTTCAAAGATAGGGCAGTTGTTTGCTGAAAAGTTTAAGGATATGGACATTGACGTTGTGGCCGGGCCGGCTTTAGGTGGAATTATTTTGTCCCAGTGGACCGCTTATCATTTGTCAAAATTAAAAGGCAAAGAAGTCTTGGGAGTTTATACCGAAAAAACACCGGAAAAAAATCAGGTTTTTACTCGGGGTTATGACAAATTAGTTAAAGGAAAAAATGTTTTGGTCATTGAAGATTTAACTACAACCGGCGGGTCGGTAAGAAAAGTGGTTGACAGCGTTAAAACGGCTGGTGGCAAAGTGGTAGCCGTTTGTGTGATGGTTAATCGAGACCCGGAACACGTGACCTCGAAAGTCGTCGGGGGACCATTTAGTGCTTTGGGAGTGCTTAAAGCTTCAGCATTTGATGAAGCAGTCTGTCCTTTGTGCAAAAAAAATGTTCCCATCAACACCGACGTCGGCCACGGAAAAAAATACTTAGAGGCAAAAAGGTTGAAGTAACAAGCTTTTTGAAGGAACATGTTGTATAATTGTAAAAATTTATGTCAGTAGCTGAAAGATACCACGCTGAAATTGGATTAAGACCGGCTAAATATGAACTTCCACGAAGGTTTGCGTCTCTTAAAAATTTTCTTAAAGCAGATGTTCATCGAGGTCATCCATCAGATAATTTTCATAGATCTCCAATAGGTGAAAGGTTTAAAGCAGAAATAAAACCGAATCTTTCTGAAGATTTAGCTAGTCGAGCGGAACAAGTATTTACTGGCGTTTTAGCTCTTAGGAATTATAGAGTTTCTCTCGGTGAAGACGGTCTACAAGTTCCTGACGCAGATACAATTCAAAAATGGGTGCAACAGCTAATAAGACCTGAAGAATTTCCTATGTTTGTACCGCCGGCATTCTCAGGTTGGGTTGAAAGATTAACAGATCAGCCAATTCCTCATATTGCCCAAGCTAATCAATTTATTGCCGAAAGAATCACTGGACATTTAAAAAAAAGAGGTTTAAAAAAAGTAAAAGGAGTTGATTTAGGAGCCGGAACAGGGGCTACAATGATTGCGGTATCTGAGTCTTTGCATGAGCAAGGAATTGAAGTTGATTTAAAAGGTGTTGACTTAACTCCTAAATTAGCAAAAATAGCAAGAGCACGTACGGGCAAAGAAGTTGATGTAGCTAATGCACTTGATTGGTTAGAAAAACAAGAAGATGGATCTCTAGATTTTATAACTATGGTTTATGCAATTCATCATTTACATTATAGTGAACAGTTGAAGCTACAACAATTAGCGTTAAAAAAACTAAAAAAATATGGAATTTTTGCTATAGCTGACCCGACTGGCAGATCTAAATTCAACCTTCAGAATCTTGATATTAATGAGCCTGAAGCAGTCATGGCTTGTTTCAGGCCTGACGTTGATGAAGTTATAGAATCATTAGAAAGATTCCATGTGGTCACTAAAAATGAAACTCCAGGTAAAATGTTAGTTAATTCGTTTGGTGTAGAAAGCGATATGAATGGCGATGTTCTTGACCAAGGGACTTTAGGCTATGCGCTTCTAGCGGTTAAAGTGTAAAAATAATTTTTTACTCCAATAACTACTCCAATAACTCTTGAACTGGGTTTGCAAATAATCTATACTTCTTTCAATTAAAAATTTTTAAATAACATGACCTTTCAAGAAAAACTGGATAAAATTGTTAAAAAAAATAAATCGTTGGTTTGTGTGGGGCTAGATTCTGATATAAGTAAGTTATCTTCTCCCTCCCAGCTTTCGTTCAATAAGTCGATTATTGAAGCCACTGCCGATCTGGTTTGTTCTTACAAGTTGAACACAGCCTTCTATGAGTCTATAGGACATGAAGGCATTAAAGCATTAAAAGACTCCTGTGACTACTTAATAAAAAAATATCCCGAGATTCCGATCATCATCGATGCCAAAAGGGCCGATATTGGCAATACAAACAAAGGTTATGTTCAATTTGTTTTTACATATCTTGGAGCTAACGCTGTGACCGTTCATCCCTACTTAGGAGAAGAGGCTATAAGACCATTTTTAGACTGCAAAGATAAAGGAATAATTATATTATGTAGAACTTCAAATCCCGGTGCCGGTGAGTTTCAAGATCTTGAAGCCGGGAACATTCCTTTGTACAAAATAGTGGCCAAGAACGTTGCCAGTAAATGGAATTCGAACAAAAACTGTATGTTAGTAGTTGGAGCAACCTATCCTGATGAATTAAAGCAAGTAAGAAAGATAGTCGGAGACATGACTTTGCTTGTTCCTGGAATTGGAACTCAGGGAGGTGATTTAGAAGCCACTCTCAAAGCTGGTTTGAATTCAAAAAAACGAGGATTGATAATAAATTCCTCCCGCGGGATCATTTTTGCTAAAAACCCAAGAGAAGAGGCAATGAAATTAAGAAACGATATTAATAAATTTTTATGATTTTTGACAAAGTAATCGTTCAATCTGGCAAGAATGGTCATAAAATCAACGTTACGCCTCTCCTTTTAGATCCTGATAATTTTTTTGGCGATCATCAGGTTAACCACATCGTTAAATTTAAAGATTTATATAAAAACATAATTGGCAAATACCACGGGCAGTTTGGAGAATGGAAATTGAAAGATTTAGAAAAAAATCAAATCTTTATTTTGGAAAATTATTATGATAATGCCAAGTATTTAATGGATAAGATAAATGAAATTGCCCAGAAAATTGTTTTTAATTCAGTCTTTTATCACGACACCGGCACTGCCAAAGAATATTATCTTTTGGCTAAATTGGCTTTAGGAAAAAGCAAAAATGCAAAACTTAAAAACGAAATTAGAATCGTAACCAAAAGAACTCATTTGAAAGGGGAACCGACGACTAATTTATCGGTGACGGTTTTGTGGAGAGATAAAGATCAATTAAAACAAATAAATAATCAGCCGATTTTAATCAGTGATTTCGTCAATCCGGCCAGCGGGGCATCGAGTGCAGCGTTTATTTTAGCTGCCGAAAAGCTAGGAATAAAACCGGCCAAAATTTTTCATCGATCAATCAGCCTAACTCAAGCGGGAACTTTGCTTATGAAGAAAGCTTTAACAGAAATGGGGATAGAATCGGTGTTCTACAGCGTAGGTGTTGCCTCAGAGTTGAGTTCTAACTACTATCTCGTCGGTAACCGCGCCGTCGCCGACGCGGGGCACATTTTAAGACACTTTTTACCGGAAAGTTAAACAGTTAAACTGTTAAAACTTAAACGGTTAAATAAATCCTTAAGACCTAAACTGTTAAATAGTTTTTTTGTTTAAAAGTTTAAAGTTTAGTGGTTTATTTAGGTTCTAACAGTTTAATACTTAACTGTTTATCAATATAACAATTGTATTTCGCATTTTTTTTTGTTACCATTTTTCTCTATGTTTGTTCCTAATAAAAAAATCCTTGAAAATTACGCTAAAGTGTTAATAGACTTCGCATTAGGGAAAGGACTGGGAATTAAGGAAAAACAAGTAATCTATCTTCAATATGACACGGAAGCTTTACCGTTAGCTCTGACAGTTTTTAAAAGAATTATTGAAAAAGGTGCTTATCCGATGGTCAAAAGTATTGATGAAAGTTTCCAAAAAGTGATGTTTGAAAATGCCTCCGATGATCAATTAAAATTTTTTCCCAAAAAATATACAAAAACTTTAGTTAATACGATTGATCACCGGATTTATTTGATTGCCCCGACCGACCCGTTTCTTTTAAAGAATATTGACCCGAAAAAAATTATTACCGCCAACAGCGAAAAACAGATGCTTCGAAAGTGGCTTTTTGAAAAAGAAGATCAGGGCAAGCTAACTTGGACCCTTTGTCTTTATGGGACTGAAGGGATGGCACGTGAAGCGGGTTTATCGATTCAAGAATTTTGGAATGAAATAATAAATGCATGTTATCTTGGATCGGAGAACCCGATCCCTACGTGGGAAAAAACGTTTCAACAAATCAATGATCTGAAAAATAAATTAAATAAACTGCCGCCCGACTGGCGGGGTGTTAACGGAAAAATATTTTTTAACTTTCCACTTTACCGTTACGGTAATCTTATTAAGAATATCTCTTTAGAGTTTAAAGATGGAACAATCGTCCAAGTCCAAGCTGACCAAAACGAAGGATTATTAAAAGCCATGATTGCCCAGAAAAATGCTGATAAAATCGGCGAATTTTCACTGACTGATAAAAGATTTTCCAAGATATCAAAGTTTATGGCCAATACTTTATATGATGAAAATTTTGGGGGAAATTTTGGTAATAGTCATTTGGCCGTGGGTACTTCTTATCATGATTGTTATAACGGCGATATTAAAAAAATGACTGAAAAAGACTGGGAACGTTTAGGCTTCAATGAATCGGTTGAACATTGCGATATTATCAATACCAATGATAAGACGGTTGCAGCCATTTTAAAAGACGGATCAAAAAAAATCATTTACTATCAGGGTCAGTTTGTGTTATAACAATGTTATGCGGTTACTGAACATCTTAAAAGAAAATAATATTATAAAAGTTTCACCAGATGATCACCTGTCCCACGTTTTAAGCAAACTATCAACTTCACACGATGCCGCCTTTGTTTTTAATACGGAAAACAAATATATTGGGGTGATTAGCCCTTATTTTACGATTATTAAATCTTCCCTGCCTGGAAATACCAAAGTTGAGAATTGTTTGACTCATACATCAAAAGTTTATTTAAACTATCCTTTATCTAAGGTTTGTGAACTTTTTATTCAATCAAAAATCCATTACTTGCCGGTTTTTGATAAAAGCGAAAAATTCTTAGGAATTATTTCTGCCCGTCGCATATTATCCTATTTTAAAGATCAATCAATTTTCAAAGTCAAAGTAGAAGAGATAGTTAAAAAAAGATGGCAGGGTTTAATCACGGTTTTTGATGATGATATGATCAGTCAGGCGATTCATCTTTTTAGAACTAAAAAAATTTCCAAATTAATTGTTATCAATCAGACTAAAAAACTAAAAGGGGTGTTAAGTTATTATGACTTAATTAAATTAATGATTAGCCCAAAATATTCTAATCACAGAGGTGAAAGGAGCGATGACAAAATAAGCTTTTATAACTATCGGGTGAAAAATTTTGCTAAAAGTTATGTTTTAACTTTATCAAAGGATAAATTATTGATTGAAGTAATTAATCTAATTATCAATAAAAAAATTGGCAGCGTCATTATTATTGACAAGGAAAGACGTCCTTTAGGTATTATTACCACTCGAGATATTCTCCGTTTTTTTATAGATAATGAAAAAAAGAATTTCATTAGATCCTTAAATCCTTTTAAGAAGATATTTAAAAAATAATTTGATTCATGAAAAGATTTTTAATTGGACTAACAATTGTTTTGTTGGCATTTTTTTCCCGTTTTAATAATCTTAACTGGGACGCTAATTTTCATCTTCATCCTGACGAAAGATTCCTCACAATGGTAGGCAATTCCATAAAATTGCCGACGAACATTAATCAATATTTTAACCAAAAAATTTCGTCAATGAACCCAACAAATGTTGGTTACAGTTTTTTTGTTTATGGACGATTTTCGTTAATTTTGACAAAATATTTAGCCACAATTTTTAAGATGGATAATTATAATGACTTAACTATTTTAGGTCGTCAATTATCAGCTTTTTTTGATTTGTTGATTATTTTATTTGTTATAAAATCAGTTGGTCTGTTAGAAAAAAAATTAAAATTAAAACCATCAACAAAATATTGGGCCGGTTTTTTTTATGCAATTGCTGTTCTACCAATTCAACTTTCTCATTTTTTTGCAGTTGATACTTTTTTGAATTTTTTTATGTTTGGGTCGTTTTATTTATCTTTGAAGTTTTATTACGAAAAAAAAATAGGATATTTAGTTTTTTCGGCAATTTTTTTTGGATTGGCAATGGCTTCAAAAGTAACAGCGGTTTTTATTTTACCTCTCAACCTGTTTTTTTTGATAAAGACTGTCTTCGTACGAAGACAGTCTTTATTTAAGGCAATTTTATTTGTTTGTACATATTTTTTATTAAGTTATTTTACATTAAGATTGGCTGATCCTTATTTATTTCAGAACTCAAATATCTTTGACCCAACTATAAGTAAAATTATTACATAGTTTAGTTAATAATTCAGTATTTGGATTGGGAATAGCTCCGACGATATTATTATTGTTTGGAATATTGAGAGTAGTTTTGTCATTCCCGCGAAGGCAGGAATCCATCCCAATATTTATTATTTTATTTTGGGTTTTCGGATTTTTTGTTTATCAAAGCATTCAAGTAACACCAACTTTAAGATATTTTATTTTTCTATATCCGTTTTTTGCCATATTTGCAGGAATTGGTATAGAAAAAGTTATGAGTTATGTGTTAGGAGTTAGAAGGAAAAAATTTACATGTTACATGCTACGTGTTACATGTTTTATGTTGTTATTAATTTGGCCCCTAATGTTTTCTTCAATTTACTTTAATAAAAACACCCGAGTTGAAGCATCCGAATGGATTTACAAAAATTTTCCCAACAGTTCTTATATCCTAAGTGAATCATGGGATGATTCACTACCTTTAGGTGTTGAAAATAATTATGGAAAACAGTTTGCCGGAGAACAGTTACCGGTATTTGATCCTGATACTCCGGAAAAATGGCGAAAAATCAATAAATCATTAGAAAAAGCTGATTATTATATTTTGTCTTCTAATCGCGGGTGGGGAAGCATTTTATCGGTTCCGAAAAAATATCCAATAATGAGCAAATTTTACAATGAATTACTCACAGACAAGAATTCTAATTATAAAAAAATAAAAGAATTTACATCCTATCCATCTCTAAGATACTTGGGAATTCCGATAGAATTTCCTGATCAATGGTCAGATGAAGCTTTTACGGTTTACGATCATCAAAAAGTTATTATATTTCAAAATGAAAAAAATATTAAGTCAAATAATTAAATCAAAAACATTTTTACCATTTATATTTTTTACTTTTATTTTTACAGTTTATTTCAGTTCATCCGTGGGGTTAATAAATTCCGGAGATACTCCTCAATATTTTACAACGGAAGCATTGATAACAAAAAAAAATATTGATATAAAATCATTTAATAATGACCCACATTTTTTTGTTTATCCTGATGTTTATGAAGATAATGGAAGGCTTCTCTCATTGAGAGGGATTGTTTTTAGCTTTATTATGATACCCCTACATTTATTTTCAAACTTTATAAAAAATATTTTCTCAATAAATATTTTTTCTCCTATATTAAAAGTACCAAATTTTAGATACGAATTAGCCATTACTTCTTTCTTTTCTGTATTTAGTGTTTTAGGACTCTATTTAATTTTCAAATTAATCAAGAAGGTAGTAAAAAACGATAGTGTGTCTTATATAAGTGTATTTTTATTAAGTTTTGGTACTTATATATGGAAATATGGCAATTCTTATATAAGACAAGGTCTTGTGATTTTAATTCTTAGTTTTTGTACGTATTCTCTATATTCATTTTTAAATTCAAAGAAGAGATTTTGGTTGATAAGTTTTTTTATTATGATAGTTTTATCTTATGGTATAGATATGTTTTTGTTCATATCTTTAGCATTTTTTAGTGTCATATTTTTAATTTACTTATTAATCAAAAAAATATATCCTTTTAGGAAAATATTGTCGAGCTTGTTTTTTCCAACATTATTTATATTATTTATCTTTTTTTGTAATTATATTAATTATGGTAATATACTTTCTAATCAAACACATCAACAACAAATAAATAAGAAACATATTATTAAAAAACAATATTTATTTTCCACTCCAATTTTTCCAACAATTAACCATGTATTGTTTGGCTTCGGCAAGATATCATTATCGAGCTTTAAAAATTTTAAAATGCTTGATTCCGAATATATAAAAACTATGTCAGTTGATTATGCAAAAAAATATAATTTTTTTGGAATATTCATAGTTTCCCCGTTTTTATTCTTTAGTTTGTTTTATCTGTACAAAATATTTTTTTTAAAGGTTAGTAATAACATATATGTAATCAATTTATTTTGTTTTTTTGTTTTTACTTTAGGAATTATTTTAAATACAAAAGTTCTTGTTTTTTGGGGAGGAAATCAATATGATATAAGATATTTTTATCCCTATGTAATTTTATTAGGATTACCTTTAAGCTTGTCTTTACAGGAAATAATCAAATCAAAGAATAGATTATTTAAAATCATTCTTGAATTTTTATTTCTGTTATCAGCAATTTTTTCTTTATTAATGGGGTGGTTAGGCGTAATCAACATGTATAAACCAGCCTTGACTGGAGAAAGAAGAATTTGGATGGAAATATATGACTTAAAAACCCAATTTTTTAATCATTCATTCAAAGATTATTTGGATGCAACATTTATGAATAGAGAAAACTTTTGGATTCCGATTGCTTTATCTATCATGTTTTTTCTTATATATCAACTTGTTATTTTTTTAATACGAAGAATAAAGCGGAGGGATTATCATGGTTATTTTCACCACTGATGACTTTCTTAATAAACCAAGTTTTTATGCTATTTAAAAATGGAATAGAAAATAGGACCCACTTGTTAAAAAGTTTATAATTAATTAACGACCCGATTGATAGGTAATGAAAAAGGTCAAGATAAAAAGCGCTTTTTTTATAAAGATAGCCATCGATCGATTGAATTTTAAAACCAGTTTTTTTAAAACAATTTTGCCATTGATTATTGGAAAATAAATTATGATGAACTTGAGTTTTACGCATATAGTTTAAATAAGCTTTTCCGAAAATTTTAGATCCAAAAAGATGATTTTCCCATTGATCGGTCATGACTGAAGTTAAAAAATATCCACCTGGTTTTAAAACACGATAAATTTCTTTTAATGAAAAGCCAATATTTGGAATATGTTCCAAGACGCAGTTAGAAATTATTGTGTCAAAAGAATTATCAGGATAGGGGATAGTGTCACCATCATAAAGAATAATTTTTTTGTAAATTTTTTCTTTTTTTGCTTCTTCAATTCGTTTATTATTAAAAAGATCTAACCCTATATCAATTTTATATTTTCCAAAAACAAGTTTAGCAAAAAAACCTTCGCCGCAACCAAAATCAAGAATTTTCCCTTTAATAAAATTGTGATATTTTTGAAACAACAAAGCTTCTTGGCTGCGAATGATAGCCATGAACATCGGACGGTTTTCTAAATATTTTTTTATGAAAAAATCAATTTTTTTCATTAACTAAGTTTTCGTAAAATTTATAAATTTTTTTTAAGTCAAAAATATTTTTGGCATTTTTGGTTAATCGTAAATTTGAATAAGAATTTTTATTTTTTAAAACCTCTTCAATAGCGTTGGCTATTCCATTAACATCTTTTGGTTCAACAATTTTGCCCATTCCAGTCATTTTTATGGGCATTCTGACGCCGGGTAAATTGGAAGCGACCACTGGTGTTCCTGCAACCATTGCCTCTGCCTGAACCATACCAAATGCTTCAGTTTGGTTGATAGATGGTAAAACTAAGACGTCAATTGATTTATAAAAAGCTGCTAATTGTTTGCTAGTTAAATTTCCAAAAAATAAGTAATTTACTTTATATTTTTTTAACATCTCAATTATTTTGTTGTAGTAATTATTTTCTCCGGCAACATCTTTTCCAAAGGGTCCGGCAAAAACCAACTTAACGTTTTTCTTAATGTCTAAGTGATTAATAGAATGTACAAGGTACTCGATTCCTTTCTCTGAAGCAATTCGACCAACATATCCGATCAAATATTTCTCTCTTTCTTTTTTTAATTTTTTAAATAAAACTTGAGAAATTATTGATTTCTTAATAGGAGGAAGAATTGCTTTTATTTTATATCTAAATATTTTTCCCCATGGTAGGGAAAAAGCATAATCCTCGGTGGTGGGCAGAATAATAGTGCTTAAAAAAAGTTGGCAATATAAATAAAGATTTAAAAAAAAGTTAATAATGATATTAAAAAACGATCTTGGTAAAAAAACTTGACAATGAATAATTGATATAATTTTTTTTTTCATTAAAAAAGCTAGAAAAGCTAATCCCAAACCTTCAAAATTTGGTTGATTAAGAAATACTATATTGGCCCCTTTTGAGTATCGATAAAAATCTAACAAAGATAGGGGAGCGATAAAACCTTTTGATAGCCTAAACCAATAATTAAGCCTGATAATAGTTATGTTTCCTTTTTTTTCAATTTTTTTGAGATTTTTTCGATGGGGAAAAGTGAGAACAATAATTTTACTATTTTTTTTCAAATGTTCAAATAAATATTTAGGATAAATGGTTAAACCTGATAAATACGGATCATAATATGTAGAAAAAAAAACGATTTTCTTCATTTAAAGTTTATTTTTTATTTCTTGTATAACGCTAATTAATGTTGGAAATTTATAATGATATTTTATTCCTTTATCTAAAATATTATATATCCAATAAATTTTTGACTTTTTACGGCGACTGTTTACGGGATGATTTTTGATATTTGAATTTAGATGCTTTACTATATCCCAGTTATCTTCAACAAAAATATCAAGCTTTAATTTTTTAATCATTTTGTCTTTGAATAATTGTGGTTGATCATTTTTATTGTTATAAAAATAACCGGAGAAAACTTTATCTGGATCAATAATATTAATCCAGCGGGTAAAATCTTTCTCTAATAACTCGTATCTAGCTGAAACGACATAAGCATTTATTTTTTTTTGTTTAACCAACTTAATTATTTCTTTGATACCGGAAGACGGCCAAAGGCTTGATTTATGAAGAAACCACCAAATAAGTTTTTCTATCTTATTTTTTGGATAGTAGAATTTATTTAAGTCTCTTTTTAAAATATATTTTTTAGTAAAAAACATTATTGGTCTGATAATTCTTGCAGGATTATAAAGAAGAACGCCGTCAAGATCAAAACCAACTTTAAGTATTTGTTTTTTCATTAATGATAAATTATACTAAAAACCATGTTACCGGTACTTCTGAATTTAGGTTTTCTAAAAATCTATACTTTTGGAGTTTTTCTAGTGTTAGGTTTTTTTTGGGCAACTTTTTTATTGTGGAAAAATATTCGTTTAACGTCACTTAAAGAAAAGGATGTTTTTGACGGATTGTTTATATCATTATTGGGGGCTCTATTTTTTGGCAGACTGGTCTATGTGATTTTAAATTTTAAAGATTTTGGTTTTAATCTTTTAAAATTTATTCTTATCAACGGTTATCCAGGAATATCGCTCTATGGATCAATCTTCGGCGGTCTCTTAGTTTTATATTTGTTTTCTGGCTCAAGAAAAATAAACTTTAATGAACTGATTGATTATTTTGTTTCCCCACTTTTTATTGCTTTGGTTTTTGGTAAGGTTGGCGCATTTTTCTCCGGAGTTGAAATAGGGACAAAAACAAATTTTTTACTAAAAATCAAATATGTAGGATTTGATGGACTAAGACACTTGGTCGGTTTGTACGAAGGATTAATGTTTATTATTGGTGTTTTGATAGCCTACAAAATATTATTTGAAATAAGAAAAGAAAAATATTATAAGGGATTTCTTTTAAAATTTTTTATTTGGTTTTTAGCTCTGACGATTTTTCTGTTTGACAAAATTAAAGACAATCGTTTATACTTCGTAGGTCTCAGTTTGGATTTTTTAGTATCATTAATAATTCTCTTGACAACCAGTTTTTACTTTGTATATTATTTTAAGAGCGACATTTTAAGTTTTATAAAAAATTATGGACAAAAAATTTTCAAAACAGTTCGTTCAAGATCAAAAAAAAAGATTGGAAGAGGAAAGGAGAAAAAGTCATAATCAAATTGAAGAGCTTAAAAAAGATGATCCCTTTGCCGACCCCGACCACGCTTCGGATAACGCAGCCGTTGATACCGATGTTCGAGAACAAGTAGGGCATGATACCATAGAAGCTCAAGTTAAAGATATACAAAAACGGGTTTCGGAGATTGATAATGCTTTAAAAAAAATCAATAAAAATCAATATGGTTATTGTGGACGCTGCAAAAAACCGATTCCTCAAGCAAGACTAAAGCTTATTCCTGAGGCCTCATTTTGTATTGATTGCGAAAAGCACCTTCGGAAGTAAGAATACGTCAATAAACAGTTAAATATTAAACTGTTAAAACCTAAATAAACTATTAAACACTAAACTGCTAAACAAAAAGACAATGTTTAATGTTTTAAGTTTTAATAGTTTTTTTAACCGTTTAAGTTTTAACCGTTTAACTGTTTAATTCTTCCTGTTATACTCATATTCATGGGTGAGATCTCGACTCCAATCGTCTTTAGTTTTTTTATTTATCTTTTTGTTCCGTTTATTTTTGGTGCCTTGGCTAAGAAAATAAAAATTTCCCCTTTAATCGGCTATATTATTGGCGGACTGGTATTAGGAAATTTCTTTCATAATTTAATTGATGATCAGGCGATAAAGAACTTTGCTTACTTCGGAATTCTCCTGTTACTTTTTACGTTAGGCTTGGAAATAAACTTTTCCCGGATCTTAAGTTTTAAAAAAATTATTATTACGGCCGGTTTATTGCAGATCTCAATTTCTGTCATATTAATCAGTCTTTTATCAAGTTTATTTCGATTCAATCTTTTACAATCATTTTTAATTGGAATTGCTTTAGCCTCTTCGTCAACGACTCTGGTTGCTAAAATCATTCAAGATAGAGGAGAGGAGCGTTCTTTTATCGGAGAGATTGCCATAGGTATGCTTCTCTTTCAAGATATTGCTTTCATTCCTTTTTTAATAATCTTTACTTCAATTAGTGGAAATAATATTTCTCCTTTGGCAGTCACCTTGGACATTTTTATTAGCTTTGCAAAATCTACCTTAATCATCTTCGGACTTTACTATCTGGGCTTAAGAATTATTCCCTGGGTGTTTAATAAAATTGCCCGGAGTTCCCGCGAACTTTTAAATTTATTTATTATTCTTTTCATTTTTTTTGTCATGAGTCTTTCTCTAGTCTTAAGAGTTCCCACTTTAATCGGCGTTTTTATCGCCGGAATTCTCTTAGCTCAGACTTTAGAGCATTATCATATTTTTTCCGAGGTCAGACCTTTTCGCGACTTATTAGGAGTGATTTTCTTTGTTTATATCGGTTCTAATATAAAGCTGCTAACAGTTGCCGGTTTTCTTCCGCAGATTTTGTTGTTTACGACAGGAATAATCCTGATAAAAATCTTAGTGACTTTTTTTATTTTTTTGGTTCTTCGTTTTCATTCTAAAACCAGTCTTAGTCTGGCTCTATATCTTTTCCAGATTGATGAAGACGCTTTCATTTTACTTTCATCAGCTCTATTTAACAAGGTAATTTCTTATGAAAATTATTTATTTGTCATTACTTCGACATTAATTACTCTTATCTTAACTCCGATTATTATTAAAAATAAAAATAAAATTTATACATTAACCAGGGTCTTTATAAAAAAA
>Ga0075667_103_pt1 | contig 17726 bp, 17 predicted proteins | sample RifGroA2_FD_68411 | JGI IMG/M metagenome (GOLD analysis project Ga0075667, IMG submission 68411) | Microgenomates (Roizmanbacteria) bacterium GW2011_GWA2_34_18 | reverse complement strand
AAGGATAATTAGGAAAGATATGTCAGGACATTCAAAATGGGCTAATATTAAGAGAAAAAAACAAGCCAATGATCTGGTTAAAGGTAATGTTTTTGCCAAGATGTCTCATTTGATTACTTTAGCAGTATTTGAGGGTGGGGGAATCGTTGAGTCGGAAAATAATATCAAACTTCGTTTAGCGATTGATAAAGCAAAAGCCGTCAATATGCCCAAAGAAAATATCAAACGGGCGATTGAAAAAGGATCTGGACCAAATCAAACGATGCTAAAAGAAATTGTCTACGAGGGTTTTGGCCCGTACGGTGTTTTTTTGCTGATTTTATCTACAACTGATAATTCTAATAGAACTTCATCCGAGATCAGAAATATGTTGGAGAAAAATTCCGGTAAACTTGGCACTCCCGGCTCAGTTTCATATCTTTTCAAAAAATGCGCTTTTGTCAGTTTTATAAAAACAGAAGTTAATGAAGAAGCGGTTTTTAAAATAGGAGAAGAATTACAGGCTTTTGATATTAATGAAGATAACAGCCATTTTTTTGTTTTTTTCCCTTTTAGTAATTTTGGCTTATTAAAAACCCATTTAAGTAATATTAAGTATGACTTAGCCGAGATAGATTATCTCCCGACTATGCCGGTTATTCTTGATTCTTCTGAGAAAGAAAAAAAGGTTTTAGACATTGTTGAAGCCTTAGAGAGTTTAGATGATATTCAGCGAGTCTATACAAATTTAGGTTGATAATATTATGTTTAATATTAAAGTATTAAGACAGTTTTTTGAAAAAAAAGCCAGCAAGATCGATAAAAGACTTCGTCTTGTCATTTCTGTTTTAATTTTAGGCTTATTAATGCTTATTTCTACTTTCTTTAATTTTGATAAAGCGACTTTTTTCCTACCGATTTTTATCACAGCCACTTATTTTTTAAGCTATTTTTCCTTGTTAGAAGGGATAAAAAAAATTGGCTGGTTTGGACTCTTTTTAATGCCCGAATTAATTACTTTATTTTTTTATTTATTTTATTTTCTTTTTCCCGGTCGATGGTTAACCCGTTTGCCGTTTATTTTTATTTATGAAGTATCAATCTACGCAGTTTTGCTTTGCTCCAATATTTTCAATGTGGGAGTAGAGAAGAACTTACAACTTTACCGGGCCGCTTTTTCAATTAATTTTTTTTATCAGGCTCTAGTTTCATTTTTATTTTACAATGTTCTTTTTTCTTTTAAATATAATTTTTTTATTAATATAATTGGGGCAGGAATAAGCGCTTTTTTATTGAGTCTTCAGTTGTTTTGGTCAATCAGACTTAATCGACACCTTGATAAGGAGGTTCTTGTTTACTCTTTATTTACGGCTTTACTAATGTTGGAAACGAGCTTAGTAATCTCTTTTATTCCTTTAAGGACCGCCGTATATGCACTATTTTTGACGGCAACTTACTATAGTGTCACGGGAGTTATTCATCATCACATTGATGAAAAATTATTTAAAGAAACGATCAGAGAGTATGTGAGCGTGTGGATTTTTGTTATGATTATTACTTTATTATCTTTAAGTTGGTAAGGAGAAAGTAGGGAAAAGGGGAGAGGCTCACCTTCGTCAAGACTTCGGCGGGTAAAGGAAAGTAAACGAACGTGAATAAATAACCTATAGTAATAATTAACGTACGTTCGTAATAAAACTATAGGATATACTAAAGATGTTAAATATTAAAGACTAAATATTAAAAAAATACTAAATATAAATTTTGAAGCTAAAAGTAAAGGAACGGATTGTCTTTATACTCTGGATAGTATGCCTTCGCATTGTGGATAATAGTAAAAAATCGAAGCTAATATAATTAAATATATTGATATAACAAGCTAAATAACTCTTATAATCAAGTATCTATCTAGAGCAGAAAACAGCTTCAAAAAACGCAGTTTAAATTATTATTACAATCTAAATCATACATATTACACCTTTTCCTTAGGCAGATAGATACTGTTCCTGATACTTTTAGCTTCAAAAACAATAGTTTAGGACTATAAGGCAAGCTAAATATTTGTTTAACTATTTATAGTTCGGAGAAGAGGCCTATTTCATTAATTAGTAATTTATTATTCAGTTAACGAGTTAAAGAGTTAACGGGTTATCTAACATCAATGTGAGAGGAACTTGCATCTTTGTTCTCTGAAAGATATTTATAAAAAATCGGTAAATCGTTTAGGTAAATCAATAGTGATCTATAATCGGAGAAAAGAATATATATAACGTCGTAAATTATATCTTTTACGACGTTAACCACGGTTGGCGAAAGAGAAGTGCTTCATTGTTGTGGCAATCTAAATTAGCAATTAATTATTAATTATTATTTATTTAATTTTAGTTAATTACTAATTAATTCCTAATTATTCCCTGTTCTATTTTGTGACTCTTTGTCGATGTTTATTGATAAGAATCCCCTATTATTTTATAAGAGTTTTTATTGTTATGAAGGGCTAATATTAATTATTTATTATTTTTTTATTAAGTCTTCTCTACCTTTTTAAATCCGGGGAAGTATTTTTATTGAGAAAGAAGGCTAAAATTTCCTTTTTTAATTTGGGGTGGCAAGAGATGACATTATATGCCTGTTCGGGGTTGTTAAGGTTAAAGCTAATCGGCTGCTGACCTTTAAAGTCAAACATAACGCCCCCGGACTCTTCTACAATCATTTTTGCCACAGCAATATCCCAAATGAAAGTATGACCGTTACTAACGATATTAAAGATATTTTCTGCAAATAAACAAATATCCAAGGTAATACAAGATAAAGATCGAAATCCGGATATGTAGGGAAAGAGATTTTGATAACTTTTAAACAGCTGAGGATATTTATTTGGCCTTGAACTAATAGTTCCGGCTAAGAGACATTGTTTTAAAGGTTTGTAAATAATTTTGAGAAGTTGGCTATTCTTATAAGCGCCTTGATTTTTTTGGGCATAATAAGAATCTTTAGTAGTTGGTCGGTAAATCAGACCGGTAGTTAAAACACCTTCACGAAAATAAGCAATGGAAACGGCAAAGAAATCAAATCCTGAGGCAAAGTTGGTCGTGCCGTCAATAGGATCAATGACAAAAAGATGTTTTTTATTGGAAGACTCGTTTAAATTTTCTTCACCTATAAACCCGATTTCAGATTTATCGATACCTTTCTTGAATAAAAGCTTAGTAATTGTTTCTTTAATAATCTTTTGGCTTTCAACATCAGCTATAGTATAAAAATCCTTGTGAGAAGTCTTATAATTTAAGGTTAGGTTCTTCTTATAGTAATTTAGGAGGATAGTTCCAGCTTCGATAGCGGCTGTTTTTAAAACTTCAATCATGCTTGTATTATAATCTCAAGCAGAGCTATTTGCAAAGTATGGTCTTTCGTGATTTTTATTCTTTTATGACAAACCAATCTTACACTTTTGTAGGTTATAAGCGATTGACATGACTTTATAGTATTTTAAGATTGAATTATTACTAATTATTTGTTTAAATGAAACACTATGATAACTGATGCGGATGTAAAGAAATTAAAAAGAACATTTGTCACAAAAGGCGATTTAAAAAAAGGATTGGATAGATTTGCCACAAAAGAATATGTTGATAAAAGATTTGATCGACTTTTTTTATATTTAGATAATCGGTTTGAACCATTAGAGAAAATGAAAATTGATTTTGATAAATTTAAAGATAGGGTTTACATCTCACTTGATTGGTTAACAAATGCCTTTAAGAAATTTGAAGAAGAACACACAGTACTAACAGAACAAAATTCGAGAAATATCAATGAATTGGGCAATCACGAAAAACGAATCTTAAGCTTGGAGCAAGGAACTTCATCTGCGTGATATAATGGTTTTATGGCCATTATCCAAGTAAAAAATCTGACAAAAAAATTTGGTCCGTCAGCTGGCGGATTTACCGCAGTTGATAATATTTCCTTTGAATTAAAGGAAGGAGAGATATTGGGTTTGCTTGGGCCGAATGGAGCCGGGAAGACAACAACAATAGATATGCTTCTCGGTCTGACCAAACTTATATACTTTTGGTCGACTTTATGAAGTAGAAGATTATAAGGAAAAAATAGAAATATTAATAAAAGAATTTCAGCTATTTGATCTTAGAAATAAATTAACTGATAGTCTATCCTCCGGTCAACTGACAAGGCTTTATCTTTGTAAGGCATTTGTCAATAATCCACGTCTTTTATTATTGGATGAACCAACAGCTTTTTTAGATCCCGATATTTCCGATTTAGTAAGAAAGTATATCCTTAATAAGGTTAAGACAGAGAAAACTTCAGTTCTTTTCACTTCTCATAATATGGCGGAAGTGACTGAGATTTGTGATAGGGTAATTTTTCTCAATAAGGGGAAAATAGTAGCTGAAGATACACCAGTTGGCTTAACTAAAAGAATAAAATTCTGTAAAGTAAGATTGTTTTTTGACCTAAATTTAGGTAAAGCAGAATTATTATTAAAAAACTACAAATACAATTTCTCCTCTGTAGAAAAAGAAATACTTGTTGATATTGAAGAAGAAAAAGTTGGACAGCTCTTAGGAAGATTATCTTTAGCAAAACTTAAATATTCACAAATAACAATAGAAAAACCGACGCTTGATGGTTGGCCATTTTTTGGACTTCTTATTTGGGGGCTAACGATTTCTTTTCTTCAAAATAATTCCTCAAGTAATTTTTCTTTTATAACCATGATTATTGGGGGTATAGTTTTTTGGGAAATAATTGTTCAGCCACAGAGGGAAATTTCGATTAATTTTATAGATGAGATGTGGAATAAAAACATCTTAAATCTTTTCGCATCACCATTAACAAAAGCTGAGTATTTAACAGCCCTTGTAATTATTGGGATTATAAAAATGTTTATCACAGTGATCAGTTTAACAATAGGATCGATCGTATTATATAAATTCAATATATTTGCCTCATTTGGTTTACATATCCCAATTTTATTTATTAATTTAATCATATTTGGTATCACCTTAGGATTATTTGTCAACAGTCTTATCCTTCGTTTTGGTATTTCAGTCCAAGAAATAGCCTGGGCGATTGTTGCTATTGTCCAACCTTTTTCATGTGTTCTATATCCCCTTTCTTCCCTGCCTGTTTGGGTACAAAGAATAAGTGTTGTTTTACCACCAACTTATGTATTTGAGGAAATGAGAAGAATTTTATTTAGTAATAAAATTGAAATAAATAATCTTATATTTGCCTTTTTGCTAAATCTACTATATTTAGTGTTGACAATTTGGTTTTTTTCGGTGATGTTTGAAAAGGCCCGGGAACATGGAAGACTGGTAAAGTTAAATTAAATTCCTTTTAAGGAAAGTTTAGTTGACGAAGCTTGAGTTAAGATATTGGAATCAAAAGTATAGGTAATCTGTTTTTTCTTCTGGTATTTTTCTTCGGCAAAACCGATCAGTTTTTCCAATAATTTTTCAAAAGGAACTCCGGATTTTTTCCAAAGATGATGATACAAAGTTCCTGGTAAAGTATTGACTTCATTGGCATACCATTTTTTCGTAGTTCTATCATAAAGAAAATCGACCCGGGCAATACCTGAGCAACCAAGTACGAGGTAAGCCTTGACGGCCGCGTTTTGAATTTCTTTAGTAGTTTTTGTATCCAATCTAGCGGGAATAATAATACTTTTAGTGGCTTTGCCGGTCTGGGCTCCGCCACCTTTCAAGTATTTGTCTTCATAGGAAAAGAACCCGCTGGAAAAAACCGATTCCTGAAGAAGCGATGGGATCGGACTTTCATTGCCAATCAAACAACAAGTGACATCCATTAAATTTTCTATTGCTTTTTCGACAATTACTTTTTCATCGTAATGAAGCGCCACTTCTATAGCAAACTCGAGATCTTTTTGATTCTTGGCTTTGGAAATACCGATCGATGAGCCCAGGCGGGCTGGTTTAATAATCACTGGCCAGTTTAAAGACTTGATCTGTTGAAGAATCTTTTTCTTATTTATCCGCCACTGTTCTAAATTAAAATAAACAAAATCAACCGTGGGAATGTTATTGGCTTTGTAAATCATCTTAGTCAAAACTTTATCCATGGTAATGGCTGACGATGTAACATCACAACCAACGTAGGGAACGTTTAGCATTTCACATAGTCCTTGAAAGGTTCCGTCTTCTCCGTTTTGTCCATGAAAAGCGGGAAAAGCAATATCAAGGACAGCGGTAAAAAATTTCATTGACGCAAGCTTTGGATCGGAATACCATTTACCTTTTTTGTCAATATAAACAGGAATGACATTATAGCCGCATTTTTTTAATCCGGAGATAATCAGCTGTCCGGTAATGATGGAAACGTCATGCTCGGGACTACGGCTCCCAAAGAAAACACCTATTGTTTTATTCATTACTTTTGACTTTTTACTTGAACTTTTGAATTCTAACTTTTAACTTTTGACTTTATTATTATACATAATTATCCGGCCAGTCGTTCTGAAAAAGAACCACGTCACCAGATTTTATAATCTTATTAAGATTATTTTGAGCCTCCATCATTGAGTTACACATAAGAATATTATTTTGGTTAAAACCAGCCTTAATTAAACCCTCTTCGATATCAGGAGTAACCGAATTTTTAATTAGAATGACTAAATCAACGACGTCGTTTAATCTTTGACCGATTCTCTGGTGGACTTCTCTGCTTTTGTCCCCCATTTCCACTAATCCCGGCGTGACAAAAATTTTTCTTCTTTTTTTAAATAAAGATAAAGTTTTAATTGCTTCCTCTACCCCATCGGGATTGCCATTGTAACTATCATCAATGACAAGAATATTTTTTTCCCGATTTAAAATCGGCTGGAGTCGATGAGCCGGCGTTTTTATTTTTTTCAGACCGGTCTCAATTTCTTGGTGGTTTAAACCAAGTTTTTTTGCCAAGTAGATTACCCCATCAATTTTGTCTAAATTATATTGACCCAACAGTGGAAAAAATATTTTTTGGTAGATAAAACCAGAAGCGTCTTCATTAAATTCAATCTTTCCTTTAGCTTGGTATAAATAGATTTCTTGACGAGCAATAAATTTTTTGTAATTATTTTTTATCAGTTTATCTTTAGCGTTTAAAAGAAGTATTCCGTTTGATTTCATATTTTTAGCAATTTCAAAAATAGTTTTGATACCGTTATCAATTGACTTTAATCTTTCTAAATGAGCTTCGTTAATTCCCGTTATGACACTAATTTGAGGAAGAGCAATTGAGCAGATATTTTTAATATCACCCGGATAATATTCCCCCATCTCAACAACTAAGATTTCTGTTTTTTCATTGACTTGGCTTAGAATTGTTCTGGCAATTCCAACCGGAGTATTGACGCTTTCCGGAGTTTTAACCACCCGGTACTTTTCTGCTAAAACTGTGGCCAACAAATCTTTCATCCCGGTTTTTCCATAACTGCCGGCGACGCCAATAATCTTCACATTATTTAATTTTTTTATCTTGTTTTTTGCAAAAAAGACCAATAATGCTTTAATAAGAATATCGATAGGAAGTAGTATAACGTTAATTATGATCAAAAAAATATAACTAAAATATAATCCTAGGGTGTAAGTTCCCAATAGAATTGCTAATTTATAAGTATTATTAACAAAAATTTTACTGAGAAATAATGATATGAAAAGAATTAAAAGTGAAGCCAGGGCTGTAATAAGCTTTATTTTTAGAGTAAACTTCAAAGGTTTGCGAAAATCACGGCTGGGTGGAATACCTTTAGTATTGACAACTGCCTTTATAAATCGAACCAAATCATATTCTTCCAGCTGGAGGATAAGCAGGTGAAAATAAAAAAACCTTAAGGGATTTAAAAAGTTCATATAAAATCAGTTAAAGCCTTAACAAATTCTTTTGGCTGGTCAAGAAAGCTGAAGTGACCGGCCTCTTTCAAAATTTCCAACTTTGAGTTTTTGATACTTTTTTTCATCAGTTGAGCGTCGGCGATAGTTGAAGCCTCATTATCATCTTTATCCCCCCAAATAATTAGAGTCGGCAGTTTAATTTTAGACAGATAAGATGTTAAATCTTCACTAACAATATGGGAAAAGGTTTTACTTAAGGCCGGTATTGCGAGATATTCTTCGTTGCCGGTCAGTTGATAAATTTTTTGACGAAACGTTTGCATAAAAGAAAATTGAAATATAGGTCTAATGATTAAAGCGATTAATAGTTTAAAAGTTTTAACTTGGCTATGATGATAAATACCAGCGCTGTCAACCAGAACAACTTTTTCCAAATAATCAGGATTTTTAGCAGCCAGTTTAATCGTGATTCTGCCACCGAATGAATGACCGAAAAGAACGATGTTTTTAAGATTAAGTTTTTTGATAAAGTTCTCTACAACATTAACATAATCATCCAAATAAAAATCCTTTGCTGGCGTTTGAGACTGGCCAAATCCAGGCAGATCAACAAAGTATAAAACATAAGGAAAATTTTTTAATAAATCAAAAAGAGATAACCAAGTTTGACTATCAACTCCCCAACCATGGAGAAAAACCAAAGTTTTATTAGATTTTTTATCCGGTAAAGAACTATAGTAGTTAATAAGAAGATTGTTAATAATTATTTTCTTGTTTGAAATTTGATTGTTGATCACTTTTTATCTTATTGCCACCAGCCGACACTCAACCTCCGAGATTATGACACAATTGGCTGAGGTGGGTTATAATTTTTTTAACATAACCTTAAATTCATCAAATGAATTAACATTAACTTTTTGGCCATTAAGAAAAAAAGTCGGGGTTGAATTAATTCCCATTTGATCAGCATCTTTCAGATCTTCAGCGACTCGGTTTTTAACTTCGCTTGAGTCAGAGTCTTTTTTAAATCGATCAACATCAAGTTGAAGTTCTTTGGCATAGTTTAAGAAATATTCTTTTTGAGGATCGTTACTTTTTTCCCAAGCTTGTTGATTATCAAAAAGTAAATCGCCCATCTCCCAAAACTTGTCCTGTTTGCCAGCGGCTTCAGCTGCATAAGCCGCCGCATTAGCTTTGTCATGAATTTGAAAGAGTGGAAAATGACGATAGACAAAAGTAACTTTTTCGGTAATGGAAAAATCAGCACTGCCGGAGGCTTCAATCGTCTTTAAGATATTATGGGCATTTTTGCAGGCCGGGCATTGAAAGTCACTATATTCAATTAAAATATTTTTTTTCAGGAAAGACCATTTGATATGATCGTTGGTTTTTAGTTGTTTGGTTTGAGGAAAGTCAGTCTGAATCGGTTGATTGATTAGTTTATAGACACCAAAGAGTAATAGAAAAGTTCCGAGGACAGAAACGATGGAAATTACTATAATATTTTTATTCATGACGTTTTATTCATAAAGCTCGGTAACGAAAATTTTTTGACGGAAAACAATAAACCGCAAAAAATTTGTTACCTTCGCTTTAAAATTACTTTTTGACTATTTATAACCATTTATAACAATTTATAACTAACCAACGATCAACAGTCCATACATAATAGCGATTCCGAGAATAAAAGTAAAGATTTGGATCAAGCCTTTTTTTAGCTGGGTTTCCTTGTGGAGTTCTGGAATAAGATTTGTTCCGGCGATATAGATCAGATTTGCAGCGGCAAAAGGGACAAGGAAGCTATTAACACCTACAACATAGCGGCTCAGGATTAAAGCAAATAATGTTCCTAAAATAGCCGTTAATCCGGAAACGAAGTTGTAAAAAATGGCTTGTTTTTTATCCAAGCCGCCATGAATGAGGGCGGCGAAATCGCCAATTTCATGAGGAATCTCGTGTAATATTATGGCAATACTGGTAGCTATTCCAACAGGTAAGCTGATTAAAAAACTAGCGCCGATAGCTAAACCGTCTATAAAATTATGAACACTGTCACCGAAAAGAATCATAGAAACAAAGTGTTTTACTTTGCTTCCCAAAATTGATGAAACGTGATTTTCATTCCAATAGATAATTTTTTCGATTAAAAAGGAAATTAAAATTCCTGAAAGAAAAAAAAGTGAAGTATAAATAGTGACCCCCTTTTTATAAACTTCTGGAATTAAATGAATAAAAGCGTCACCAAACAAAGCGCCGGCAGAAAAGCTGACAAAATATATCAAGATTTTATGAAGGAATTTTTCTTTAATTCCCAGAGTAAAGACTCCCAAGAGAGACAGTAAGCTAACAAAAACAACGCTTGACAGAGAATAGATCCAGATTGACATAGAACTATTTTATCAGATTTCAGCTGATTTGTTATAATTAACGATTAAATAATAAAAAAACATGAATAAACAAATCCTTAATCATTTTAAAATTAATGACCCGATTCTTTATTCATATGCTTTACAGATTGGGCTGTCTTCCATTAAAAGAGATTCTCCTAAAAATTATTTTTTTAGACTTTGTCGAGAAATAATTTGTCAACAATTATCTGATCGGGCCGGAGAGGCAATCTTTAATCGTTTTCAAAAACTTTTTTCTAATCAAATCATTGTTCCTTCAGATATTCTGTCAATTTCCCATGAGAAACTTCGAGCCAGTGGAATGTCAAACGCTAAGGCAAGATATGTAAAAAATTTGGCCGACTCAGTTACTAAAAGAGAATTAAATTTTTCCAGTTTTCATTCATTAGCAGACATAGAAATAGTAAAAGAATTAACGAAGGTAAAAGGGATCGGTTCGTGGACAGCGGAAATGTTTTTGATGTTTGTTTTGGGAAGAGAAAATATTTTTTCTCATGGCGATCTGGGACTAAAAAAAGGAATCATCAAAGTATATAAATTGAAAAAAGATCCGACCAAAAAACAGGTAGAAAAAATTATCAGCCAATGGTCCCCTTATAAAACCTACGGATCAAGAATTCTCTGGGCAAGCTTGGAGTTGTAAAATTTTGGCGGAGCACTCGAATTTAGGATATTTTAACAATCAATTTTGTGACGGGGAGAAGACCTGCTCAACTGACTGTTCCCGACGTAGTCGGGATTACAATCAGTTAGTCCCGCTTTGCGGGAAACCATCTCTTTGTGGGCGAGAGAGGAGTTGAACCCCCACGTCCTTGCGGACACAAGGTCCTAAACCTTGCGCGTCTGCCATTCCGCCACTCGCCCTGATTAACCTTGCGTGTCTGCCATTCCGCCACCCCGGCTAACTTAATTTTCAATTTTAAATTTAGAATTTGAAATCAATATTAAATGTTTAAAAATTATGTAAATATTATATCAAAAATGAGGTTAGACTTTAAAGCTTTTTGCCCATTCGGCGAGTTTTTTATTATATCCGTCCATATCAATCAGATAGTTGTCAATTCTTAAAGACTCGGTGACCAGTTTACCGCCAGACTTTTTAATGAATTTTTCCAGATGGTCGACAGCTCCGCAGAAATGACCGTAAGAAATATCTCCCAGCCCAAATACTACACATGGTTTATTGGAAAATTTTTTACCAGCGGATTTTTCCATAAATGAAATAAAATCAATATGGGGTTGCCCTTCTTTACCATCGTTGTCCCAACTGGGTGAGGCGAAAATACGAAGATCATACGATAAGGTATCTACGAAAGAAACCTTAACAATAGGTTTCATATCGACGGTATGTCCAGAAGCTTTTAAGCTTTGAGTCAAAAAATCCGCCGCCATCTGCGTTCCCCCGGAATAAGTAGCATAAAAAATTCCAATATTCATAGACTTACATTATATCATTCTGGAATGCTTAAAGGTCTATTTGAGCAAGAGTTCTGAAAACTATAAGACCTTAAATTTTGTTACCAATTTGTGGATAACTTAAAACTATAAGATCATATAAGTTTAAAAATTGAAAATTGAAAATTGAAAATTTATTTAGCCTGTATAATAGACATTAATAGGAGAGGTGGCAGAGTGGCCGAATGCGTACGCTTGGAAAGCGTATATGGCAGAAATGTCATCGGGGGTTCAAATCCCCCCCTCTCCGCTTTAGAAACGTCCACAAAACGGTTGGTTTTTTTCAGAAATAGCTTTGTATATCAACCCCTTGTTTTTTGGTCATCATTAACCCTGATTTTCCTTTCATAAAGCGGGCGGAATTACTTCTTTATTGCAACCCACCCCACTCAACCAGCGTAAATCCGTTGCGGGTGAATTTATCAAACTGTTGAGGTATTGGATCTGCTGATGGTTTGGAATTGAGCGCTTTGTAATCAAGAAAGACGCGAAGAACTGAGTCAGGTTGAGGATTAACATTCATAGGAATAAACTCATTCATTTGACTCGTTGTTAAGAAACCTACTTGATAAAAAGGAGCGTTTTTTTCACTCATCTTTGGCACCCAGTAAGAAGCCATATCATTTGATTCTTTTTTCGTAAGACCAATCTCTTTCAATTTTTGATCCATAAATGTTTGCAAATTTTCTTTGTCGACTATCCACCCTCCTTCAACTTTTGGATAAGGTCTTTGCGCACTCTTTCCCGACCAATAAATATAGGGATAAGTATGAGCAATGCATGCTTTATTCGTATATTCCGATCCGAATTTTGAACTATCGATTTTTGAGCAGTCAGTAAATTGTGGTTGAAGATCAATAAGAATTCCATCTGGTTTAGCTTTTACTAACCAGCCATCATGATAAAAAGGAATTTGCGTGTTTAATGACACAGGTGAAGTAAATGAAAGATGAACGGTGGTAGATTTTTCCGGATAAAGATAAACAACCGGTTTGCCGCAACCTCCCATCAGTTTTATATCAAACTCCCCTATCACTCCCCACCTTCCCCAAACATCTTTGAAAATAAGAAGCGGGTGTTTAGCCACATATTCTTCGAACGTTGGCTTGGATTTTCCATCGTTAACTGATTTATATGTTTCATCGTCAATATCGGTCTTTGTCTGATAAGCCAGTTCATAAAGAGGATGTTTATTATCTTTAAGAATATAAAATGGATAGAGGGACGAGGATGATACAGATACTAGATCATCGCTTTTTGGTAAATCAATGATAAAGGTGCTTTGAGTTCCGCCACAAGCACCGGGGAAAGCTGATTCATAAGTGCTATAGTAGTCATTTACCAATCCGGAAGAAGACTTAGTAGTCTTCATTCCAGGAAGCGTCAAATATTCTGGTGCGGTTGGATACTCTTTTAATTTTTTTTCATTAAATAAAACTACCTGTTTTTTGTGAGCAATCAAATCTTGTTCGTATGTGGGTAGTTTGTTCAAATATTCATCAATATCTTTTTGTGATGAAAGAAGATACGAATAAGTAAGACCGGTTGAGTCTTGAACGTGAACAAGAGTTGTTGAATGTAAATATTTTTTCCGTATCTCCAACAGTTTTTTTTCTTTGTCACTATAACCTTCTCCGGTTCCCCAATCAGTTGAGCCTGCATAAAATTTGAGTTTCTTTTCCGATGATGTTAAAGATTGTGACTGATCAAACTCAGTTATTGGTTCTTCAAGATAGATGTCATTTCCATTTTTATCTTTTTGTCCTGTTTTTTTATTTTCAGAAAGGACACTCCCCTCTTTTATTAATCCGTAAGGTTTATCCAAACTAATTGTTTTGGGGTGTTCAGTATCAAGCGTCACAGTTTTTGCAATTTTACTTTTATCAATATACATATAAGGACTATCCCAATCACTTTCCGGGTAATTAATCGCTTTACTCTCGGGATCGTCTAAATAAAAAGATTTATAATCCTTGGTTGCCAAAATAAACTGAAAGCTTGGCCCAGGTCCCTCCGAAGGTCTAATTGCAAGAACACGGGTATAATTCTTAAACTCCCCGCTAGTAAAAATGCCCGCTTCGTAGTAGACGATATAATCAGGAACACCGTTTTGTTTGTCAGAGTCTGATATTTTAAAAAGACCAAGATCTTTTGAAATTTTTTTTACGCTACCGGAAAAAAGAGGGCCTTGTGTTTCTTTTAACGATGGTTGTGGCGAAATGCTTGTTTGTTTCTTTTCTGTTTGAAAAATAGTCGGAGTTTTTAGAGATACTTTTTGACCTAAGTAATATGCGCCTCCAGCGATACCAGTTATAACAAGTACAGACAAAAATACGTATAACCAATGAAGCCCTTTAAACATAATGTAATTATGATACTAAATATATTTGTGAGAATACAACTGATATAATATTTTTATGAAACTCGGCAAAGGGAAATTGGGCCAAACTAAAAAAATCCCCCACTTTGAATTTGTTAAGTAGATTTAAGGAGATTATGGTATATTTTTAATATGTTGAGCAAAAGTATTTCAGAAAGTGCCAAAGAAACAACAAAATGGCTTAAGGAATTGAATTGGAAGAAAATACTTCTAGTCGGACTTATCTATACTGTTTTTACAACTGTTATCCGTCAATTGGAGGTTGTATTAACGATGAAATATTATCAGATGTCTCAGTATTTTGGTGTTTGGAGTAAACTAATGATGCCGAATGCCGGTCCCCCTCCTCCTAGCTTTATGATCATGTCACTGGTGTTTACTTTATATTCAGGGATTTCATTGGCTGTTGTTTACTATTATATAAGAAATTTATTACCGAAATTATTTTGGAAACGGGTCTTTTTTTTCGCCGATTTAATGATCGCCGCATCATTTATTTTTTTTACTCTTCCCTGCTATCTGCTTTTTAATTTACCTCCACAATTACTTCTCAGTTGGTTTATCAGTGGCTTTATTATTCTAGTGCTTACCTCTTTGGCCTTAGTAAAGATAATCAATTGATAATAATTTAATTTCTGTTATACTGCAGTTAGATTGTAAGTTCTGATGAATATTATATTCTTTAATCCGCCTTCGCGAAATGTTAATCTTCGCTTCGGACGGATTTAAATTCCTGAAGGAATTTAAAGTTCTTCTTCATTATTTTAGAAGAGCTTCAACGCTCTTACATCTAGTTAATAATTTTATTATTTTATTTTTATGTATACAAGACGTTTTCGGCCATCAAATAGATTCAATCGATTCAGTAGACCTGCTGGGCCTTCCCGTTTTGGTCGCGGTCGAAATATGAAAGGTGGAAATATTCACGAATTTATCCGCAAAGCCAGTGTCAAAAACATGTCTGTCTCGCCTACTCCGGTTATCGAAATGCTTTTTTCAAGTCTTAACTTACCGGAATCACTTAAATTGACGATTACTCGTCATGGATATACCACATTAACTCCAATTCAGGCGCAAGGTATTCCCGCCATTCGAGCAGGTAAAGACGTTATTGGTATAGCTAACACCGGTACCGGAAAAACCGCCGCATTCTTAATTCCGCTAATAGAAAATATTTTAAAAGACTATTCATATAAGGCTCTGATAATCAGCCCAACCCGTGAACTGGCTTTGCAAACTCGAGATGAACTGAGAAAATTTACAGGAAATATGCCGATTTTCAGCGCTTTTTGTATCGGTCAATCATCGATGCGAGATCAGATTTATGAACTAAGACGCAGTCCTCATGTGGTCGTTGGCACTCCAGGAAGGCTGAAAGATCTTATTAAAAGAGGTATCTTGAAACTTGAAACATTTAAAATGATCATCCTTGATGAGACTGATCAGATGCTTGATATGGGATTTATCCACGATATAAAAGAAATCATCTTTCATCTTCCGACTAATCGTCAGTCATTATTTTTTTCAGCTACAGTATCTCCAGCAATTAGCGCGCTAATCGCCTCGTTTGTTAAAAATCCAGTGACCATTTCCGTTAAAACCCAGGAAACGCTGAGTAATATTAAGCAAGACTTGGTTCGATTGGATAAAAAAATCGGATCAAAAATGGAAAAACTATCCTTTCTTCTTAAACAAGAAGATTTTAAAAAAGTCCTAGTTTTTGGCAGGACTAAACACGGAGTTGAAAGAATTTCGAGAGACTTATTTCAAAAAGGATTTAAGGTAACATCAATTCATGGAGACAAAGCTCAATTTCAACGTCAACAGGCAATACGGATGTTTAAGGAAGATGTTGTCAAAATTATGGTGGCGACTGACGTGGCGGCCCGAGGACTTGATATTGCCAATGTATCTCACGTCATCAACTACGATATTCCGCAAACCTATGAAGATTATATTCACCGGATCGGTCGCACCGGTCGGGCTAACCTTAGCGGAACCGCTTTGACATTTGTGGAGGAATAACTTAGGAAAAGTCAAAATTCAAAAGTTAGAAGTCAATGGATTCGACTTCGCTCACCATTGTCCTGAGCAACGTCGAACGGACAAAAGTGAAAGTAAAAAATCAAAAATAAAACAAACGTCATTCCTGCGTAGGCGGAAATCCAGACCAAATATACGTCATGTATAATTATTTGAATGAATGATTATAAAATCGAATTAGAATTTGCCAAACAGTTAGCGATCAAAGCAGGTGGAATTATTACTAAAAACTTTCTTCATTCAACGATTACTACAAAGTCAAATTTAACTCCAGTGACGGAAACTGATCTGGCCGTTTCAAAATTAGTTATAGAAGAAGTTAAGAAAAATTTTCCAAATCATGAAGTTTTTGACGAAGAATTACAACATGAAAAAAATGATGCCGAATTTTTATGGGTTTGTGATCCAGTTGACGGGACAATTCCCTTTTCTCACCATATTCCAACCTCAATGTTTTCATTAGCTTTATGTCACAATGGTGAACCAGTTGTTGCTGTTACCTACGACCCTTTTATGAAAAGACTTCTTTATACAAAGACAGACTCTTCTTCGTGTATGAACGATAAAGAAATTCGAGTTAAGTCTGGAAAATTTATTTCGGGCGAATTTATTTTTGGTATCCCATATTGGAACAAGGATTTTGATACAAATAAATATTTTAAGTTAATTTTTGATAAAAAAATTATAATCACTTTTGTCGAGTCAATTGTTTACCAGTCGATGTTGGTCGCTACAGGAATATCAAAAGCGATGGTAATGACTGCTGCCAATCCTTGGGATCGGGCAGCCACAAAAATGATTATCGAAAATGCAGGTGGGATTTGCACCGATGAAAATGACAAGAGGTTAACTGTTTTTGGTAATCCTCAATATTTTATCGCCACCAATAAAGAAGTGCATGATGAAATAATGGAAATTGTCCAACAATGTCTGCACAAATAGAATGATGGTCTATCGTCAAAAATATATTCTTGGAATAATCTAAAAACCTACTTTTGTAGATTATAAGCGGTTGACAAGCTTTTCAAGATATTTTTAAATAAGGACGGACCTTATAAAGTCCGTCCTTAAATATGCCATCAAAAAATATAATCAAAACTTATTTAGAAAACGGATACTATCACATATATAATCGAGGTGTTGAAAAAAGAAAGATATTTCTAGACGAACAAGATTATAGAGTTTTTTTATCGTATTTAAAATTATATCTCTCGTCGAAGGAAGAGTCTGTAAATGAAATAAAAAATAACGATTTAAAAATTGAGAATAAAGAAAAAACAATTTCAGAGATTTATACATTAAATAATTTTTTTGGCAAAATTGAATTAATAAGCTTTGTCTTAATGCCAAACCATTTTCATTTTGAGTTAAAACAAAAAAGTAAAAAAGAGATAGAATCTTTTATGCGAAGTTTAATTACTAAATATTCAAAATATTTTAACAGAAAGTATGACCGAGTGGGGCCATTATTCCAAGGTAGATATAAGGCAATATTAATCAAAAGTACGGAATATTTATTGCATTTAAGTAGGTATATTCACTGCAATCCAATAGAATTGTTAGCTGGAAATCAACAGTTAGAATCTTATCCTTGGA
>Ga0075667_106_pt1 | contig 18699 bp, 17 predicted proteins | sample RifGroA2_FD_68411 | JGI IMG/M metagenome (GOLD analysis project Ga0075667, IMG submission 68411) | Microgenomates (Roizmanbacteria) bacterium GW2011_GWA2_34_18 | reverse complement strand
TCAATTTGCGCCGGAAAATTGGAATTATTTTTCAGGATTTTAAAGTTCTTATTGATAAAAATGTTTTTGAAAATATCGCCGTCAGTCTTAAGGTAATCGGGGCTGATTATTCATTAATAAAATCCGAAGTAAAGCGGGTTCTTGAGATAGTTGGTCTTGCCAAAAAAGAAATGGTTTTTCCTCTGCAACTATCGGCCGGAGAACTGCAGAGAGTTGCTATCGCTCGAGCTGTAATCGGTGACCGAAATATTATTTTGGCCGATGAACCAACCGGTAATCTTGACCCAAAAACTTCCTGGGATATTATGAAAATCTTCAAAAAATTAGAGGGAAAAAGAACTATTATTATTGCCACTCACAATACTGATATTGTTAATTCGTTTCAAAAAAGAGTCTTAGTTTTGAAAGAAGGAAAAATCATTAAAGATCAAAGAAAAGGAGGATATGAATTATGAACCAAATCCTGACGTCTATTAGAAGAACTCCTTATCAATCGCTATCGACTTTTTTAGTTTTATTCTTTACTCTTTTTTTGTCATTAATGTTGTTTGTTTCTTTAACTTTTCTTTACAGTGCCTTAGGTTATCTTGAAACAAAACCGCAGGTGACGGTTTATTTTCAAAAAAAAGTGCCGGAGGATCAAATTTTTAAAGTTCGTGATGAATTAATGAGTTCGGGTAAAGTCTTAAATATTAAATATACTAATCAAAACGAGGCTTTTAATATCTATAAACAATTGAATAAAGATAACCCTCTACTTTTAGAAATGGTCTCGGCTGATATTCTTCCCCCGTCACTTGAGATTTATGCGAAAAAACCAATCTACTTGCCCGAAATCGCTGAATATCTAAAAAAACAAGGAGATATTGATGAGGTGCAGTATGAAAAAGATATTATCAACAAATTACTTGTTTTAACTAATACAATAAGAGTGTCTGTGCTGATTTTTTTTAGTTATTTGATTCTCATGTCAATCGTCGTCCTGACAACAATAATACTTTTTAAAATCGCCCTTAAAGAAAATGAGATCACTTTATTAAAGTTAATCGGTGCCACTAATTTTTATATTAGAAAGCCTTATATTCTGGAAAGTTTATTTTTGGGAATAGCTGCTTCCACACTATCTTTTGGTATTTTTTCTTTATTAGTTCTTTATTTCAATCCGTTTTTGCAGTCGTATCTTAAGCAAGTCACGACTCTATCGGTTGACGTATATAATTACCAGCTGGTAATTTGGCCATTAAATTATGTTTTTTTTACGATTGTTTTTGTGTCTATATCTATTTTCGGAGCTATCATTTCTTCGGTCGCCTCTTACATCGCCACTAATAAATATCTGAGGGTATAATTAAGATCATGGTCAAAAAAATAATTTTTTTTACTATTTTGTTTTTCTTGGTTATTTTTTCTATTCAGGCCCAAGACAATCAACAAACAACTGATCTTCAGAAAAAAATTAACGAATATCAAACAAAATTATCCCAACTTAGTCAACAAAAAAATACTTTATCTTCGCAAATTCAGTATATGGATACCCAAATATATTTAACAGGCTTACAAATAAGCGTTACTGAACAAAAGATTGTTGAAACAGAAAAAGAAATAAACCTTTTAGGCTCAAGAATTGAAGGGTTGGATCAATCTCTTGATTATTTATCTAAACAACTTATTAAAAGAATCGTTGAGGGTTATAAAAAAAGACCATTTTCTATTTTTTCTCTTCTTCTAGACAACAAAAACGCTAACGATTTTCTCAATCAAGTAAAATATTTAAAAACCGCTCAAACTAACAATCAAAAACTTCTTTATACGGTTCAGGAAACAAAGACTAATGCTGAAGAACTAAAAAAACTACGGGAAGAGAAAAAAATAGAATTAGATAAGCAAACAGAGGCATTAAATTATCAAAAACAATCTCTTAATAATCAAAAAGTCCAAAAACAAAGACTCTTAGCTGATACTCAAAATGATGAAAAAGTTTATCAAAACTTATTAGCTAAGGCTCAAGCAGAATATGTTGCTATTCAAGGAATTATTGCCGGAGCTGGCACCGAAACAAAACTGAAAGAAGTAAAAAAAGGTGAAAATATAGCTTCTGTCATTTCCGGAGCTTCATGTAATTCATCTGGCGGACACCTTCATTTTATAGTTCAACAAAATAATACCGTAGTTAATCCTTTTGATTATCTTAAATCAACTAACTATAGAAACTGCTCCGGTTCCTCATGCGATTCCGGAGATGGAGATCCTTTTAATCCTTCAGGTAATCTTGATTGGCCTCTTAGCCCAACTATTGAATTGAGTCAAGGATATGGAAGTACATGGGCGGTTAGAAATACTTGGGTTGGGCGAATTTATAGTTTTCATAATGGTATTGATATTAATGGTTCATCAAATAGCGTTCTTGCCGTTGCAGACGGAACTCTCTATAGAGGAAGTTACGCCCTTGGCTGCACTCTGTCTTATACAAAGCTTGTACATAAAGATTCAAATATCTCGACACTTTATCTCCATACATACACTCAATAGACTTTTTTTAAACTGACCACTCATTACTCAAAATTTTTCTGTTCTACCGCGACGTTTAAGTAGTTCTGTAGGTTATAAACGGTTGACTATATACATATTTCTTATTACTTTTTGATTATGAAGCTGATTATTGCCATATTGTTGGTTATTTTAATCTTTAGCAGGAACGTTTTTGCCGCTTTAAAACTCAATGAGATTTATCCAGCTCCACCATCGGGCGAATACGAATGGGTAGAATTATATAACGACGGAAATCAGATAATAGATATTTCTCAATACCAACTTTTAGATTTAGCCGGCAATAAAATAAAAATCTCGACACAAAGTGCTTTACCATTTGGTTTTGTTTTGGCTACTTCCTCTTCTGTTTTGAATAACACCGGTGATACAATATCTTTAAAAAATAATTTAGAAGAAACCATCGAAATTGCTACCTATTCTGGTACTTTTGACTCAAGCAAAACTTTTGCTAAATGTCCTGATTTTGATGGCAATTGGTTTACTCTCAATCTCTTAACAAAAAATGCCTCAAATCAAACCGCCTGTCAAAGTTTGACGCCAACGCCAACATTAACACCAACGTTAACGATTATACCAACAGTAACAATCACCGCAATACCAACTGAAACACCTACCCCCACACCCGCACCAACGTCAATTCCACAATCTTACGATAATATTTACATTTCCGAAGCCATGGTTAACCCAACTACAGGGGAAAAAGAATGGGTAGAGATATATAATAACAACGATTTTTCCGTTTCTTTGAATAATTGGTATATTGACGATTTGGAAAATGCCGGGTCGTCTCCAAAAATATTTTCTTTAGAAATAAATGCGAAAAGTTATGCTGTTTATAATCTAACTTCATCAATATTTAATAATGATGGAGATAGTGTGAGATTATTGGATTTTAATAAAAATATTAAAGATGATTTTGAGTATGGAAAAACTGAAACTGGAAAAACTTTAGGAAGAACTTCATTTAGTTCAGATGATTTCTGTCTCCAAGAACCCAGTAAAAATTCTGCCAATAATTCTTGTATTAATCCAACACCAACAATAATTACATCGGTCAAAACGGGACAGATAAATCTGTCCCCTACAACATCAACCCTTTCAAACAAACCTGTATTAATTAATCGATTAATTGATACACAAATTTTATTAACACCCAACAATACAAAAAACAGTGGGCAAGTCTTAGGCACGTCTGACGAATTGATAATAAATGTGCCCAATAATAAACATCTTATTAATCTTTTATCTTTTCTTTCAACATCTTATTCACTCTTAGTTATTATTTCAGTTTTAATTAAAAGTAAAATGTTAAAAAATATTAAATACGACGTCATCCCCGCGTAGGCGGGGATCCAGCACGCCTGGATTCCCTCCTTCGAGGGAATGACATTTTTTTTAAATATATGTTTGACATAATAACAATATAGTATATATACTGTACCCATATATGACAGGACTTACACAAGTAGAAGCACCATTAATAACGCCAAAAAAAGATTTTCCGTCTCAAGCAAAAGAGCTGGGAGTACTCGGCCAAGATTATAGTCTTAAGGGTGCGGTTGGTATGAAACCATATAAACCCTCTTTATTCCCCTTTCCGGGGGGGTCGTCGTAGGAAATTCAGGATACTTTACTCATTATTTAGAAGTGGCAACTGGTATGAGAGCAGCAGGAGAAAAAAATATTGGAGAACAAGCAGCTATTACTCCGTCAGGCAGTGTTGCGATTGCCGAAAATCATGGAGTATTTACTGTGAGAGATCCGGATATAACCTCTGCCGGTCGTGGTCCGGTAAAAACAAGTTTTCGTTCCTATCCAGAAGAGGGATTTTCAAGTTCACAACAAATTGATCAATTGGTTGTTTCTCCGGTAAACGATTCTCATTTATTTGCAGTGTTTATTCCCCAAGGTAGACAAAATTTACCACAACAAGTATATTTTATAGATGGAACGGGTGAAAAAAACAAACCATTCACTAAAGTTCACTCTTTTCAACACGAATATATAATTGATTTTGTCGCCGGTCAAGATAGTGAAAGTTCGGAACTGGTCGCTGTTGTTGCAAGAAATTCCGAATCCCAAAAGACTGTGTTACATATATACGACACAAAAGGTCAGGAGGTCACAAATGTAGATAATGTTACTACGGTAATTTCAGGAGAAGCGGGACAATTTTTTTATGTAGATGGATTAGGAAAGGTATATCGCCTGATGAAATCAAGCAAAACTGAGGGTCAGCCATCAACCTGGCAGTCAGAATTAATCGTTGAACAAGCTGGAAGAACTTCAAATTACAATGAAGGTGAACCGTTGTTTTTGACAAAAGCGCTTGAGGGAAAAGTGGTGGTGGTAACGAGAAAAGGGCATGTTTTTCTCGTAGATCCGCAAAAACCTGAAAAAAATGGATCGACCGGAACTCACTATCAGTTACCAGCAACGTCTGAGGCAGGAAAGCCGCTTATCCTCTGCGAAGCGGCGGCCACGATGGACGGGAGAACTGGCTATGCAATTGTAGGAGAAGGAGAATCCGCCCATGATCGCCGTTACCATCTATTCCAACTATATGACCTTAGTCTAGAACCAGCCCCGATTGAGCCGGTACCCGCTCCACAAGAATAACTTTACCAATTGCACGCGCCAAGAGTCTTCATACCGATTTTTTAACCGTCTATTTGGTCATTGCTTTTTTAATGATGATGGTTTTTAAACAAGCCAATCTCCATAATGTTTTGGGATTCGCCACTGATATCAGTGTTGATAAACTTTATCAACTGGTCAATGAACAGCGGCAAAAAAACAACCTTCCTCCTCTCGTCTTAAACTCCAGTCTTTCTTTAGCCGCTCAAAAAAAAGCCGAAAACATGTTCCAGGAGAATTATTGGTCACATTATTCTCCCGACGGGAAAACTCCTTGGGACTTTATTTTAGGCGCTAACTATAAATACGAATACGCTGGTGAAAATCTGGCAAAGAACTTTTTATTCAGTAACGGCGTTGTTGACGCCTGGATGAACTCTACCGCTGGCCACCGGGAAAATATTTTGAAAAAAGAATATATTGATGTTGGATATGCGATTGTTAATGGCGTATTGAATGGAGAACAAACTACTTTGGTTGTTCAGGAATTTGGAAAACCATTAGCCAATTCTTTCACTCCTCCATTGATCCAAGCCAGTGAACCGGAAGCCAAACCGATAGTAGCTGAGAAAAGAATTGAACAGGTTGTTGTTCAACCAAAAATAAATGCTTTTAATTTTACTTTTAATTTGAATGTAATCTTTATGGCCTTTCTTTTGTTAGCTCTGGCTCTTGATTTTTATTTTGCCTCAAAGCTTAATGTCATTAGAATTGCTGGAAAAAACACCGCTCATTTTTTGTTTATTATTTTTATCCTGATGGGACTTTTCATATCAACCATCGGAACTATTATTTAATCTATGAAAAAAGAATTAAAAAATCACCTTTTTGATTATTTACTTTTGATCACGGCCGGTGTATTTTTTCTAACTTTATTGAATCTTTTTCGTGGTCAAAGAGTGATTGAGTTTATTGTACTTGTTTCTTTTGCTTTTTTCTATATTATCTGGGGAGTCTATCATCATATCATCAACGAAACTCTTCATCTGAAAACTGTGGTAGAATATATCCTGATTGCTTTTATAATAATTTTTCTTTTGAAAATTATTATTTTGCCATAAGTAACTTTTATGAAAGGATTAGTTCTTGCTGGTGGACTGGCAACTCGACTTCGCCCTTTGACCTGGGTGACTAATAAGCATCTTTTACCGGTCTACAACAAACCGATGATTTATTATCCCATCGAATCACTCGTTAAAGCCGGAATAAAAGAGATTCTCATTTCAAGTTCGCCTGATCATGCCGGCCAATTTGCCAATCTTCTTAAAGGAGGCGATGAATTTGGAGTCAAGCTTTATTACTCTGTCCAAGAAAACCCAAAGGGTGGCATTGCTCATGCCATTAGTCTGGCGGAAGAATTTACCAAAGGTGAAAAGATTGTCGTAGTCTTAGGAGATAATATCTTTAACTATAATCTGAAACCAACTGTAGAAAAATTTCAAAAAAAAGATAAGGGGGCGGTTGTTTTTGGAATCCGAATGCCGGGAATGGAATCAAAACATTATGGAGTAATTGAGATCGATAAAGCTGGTAAAGTCATTTCGATTGAAGAAAAACCAGAAAAACCAAAATCCAATATTGTTCAAACCGGTATCTATATCTATGATGAACGCGTTTTTGATTTTATTCGTAAACAGAAACCCTCCGCTCGGGGAGAGTTGGAAGTGACCGATCTTAATAATTTTTACCTTAAAGAAGGTACTTTGGAATGTGATCTTCTTGATTGGTGGATTGATGCCGGCACTTCTCACGATGAACTGCTTCGGGCCAATAATCTCGTTGCCGAAAAAGTCCGCCTAGGACAACTTTAATATGGACATGACTCAACTTTTACTCTCAACCGCAGTAACAATTACGACGATCCTTTTAATAATTGTTAGTATTCAATTAGTCTCGCTTTTAAAACAATTGAAAAACAATCCAAAAAATGAATTAACGGTCAAAAAACCGGAAAATAAAAAAAATCATATTGCTAATAAAAAAGTCAGCCTAACTACTTTATTGGAGAAAATAAAGATTCTCGCTCCTCGCCACCACTCTCAAAAAAAGAAGTTCTTTAAATCCACCTGATTTTTGGTAAAATATAGACATGTATAATTGGACAATAGATGAAAAAAAACTTAAAGAAAATGATCCTCAAAAATATGAGCTTTGGAAGCTTGTTCAATCAATAAATTATGGTTTAGATAACCATAAATTGAGCAAAAAACAACTTATAAATGCTTGGCCTTTTATTAAAAATAAACTCGACCCTTACAAAAAAAGGGCTTTAGAGTATTTAATATGGCAAAAACAATACTCACTTCCAAACAACTTGAGTTTTTGGAACTTATCAAAGTAGATGAGCAAATTACAAAAAGATTTTATTTAACAGGTGGCACTGCTCTTGCGGAATTTTATTTAAAACACAGACTTTCAGAAGATATTGATCTTTTTACTGAAGAAAAAGAGGTCGATCAAAGACTCATTGAGGCTTACTTAAAAAAAATCTCTGATCTTTTGTCTATCAAAAAAATTAATAGAAGCGTTTTTATGGGATTGGTAAGTTATTTTTTAATTTTTAAAGACGACAGTAAACTTAAAGTCGATTTTAACTATTATCCCTTTCCTAAAATTGAAAAAGGACTAAGGTTTGGTAAACTTCAAATTGACAGCATTAGGGATATTGCCGCCAACAAAGTCCATACGATTTTTATGAGCCCAAGAGATAGAGATTATATTGATCTTTATTTCATAATAAAAAGTGGTAATTTTAGTTTAAATCAATTAATTCTCGACGCAAAAATAAAGTTTGATTGGCATATTGACAAATTAACATTGGTCAGCCAACTTTTAAGGGTTAAGGAAATTAAGATTTTGGAAACTCCTAAAATACTTGTGCCATTCGATAAAAAAGAAATGGACAGTTTTTTCATAGAGGAAGCAAGGAAACTTGGCAGTAGTATTTTAAAAAAATAAATATTATTATTGATTTATGGACCCGGTTTAAAATTCAAAAAATACCATTTGACTTTAGTTATTGCGTTTTGTATGATATATTAGTTTTTTTACTCCCCGTCATGTATAGTGGGGTTTTTGTTGTTAATAAAATATTATTTCCATCTACTCGATGAATAAAACTATTAAATCAAAGATTTTACCCCACAAAAATTTATTTCTCGGAAAAAAGGACGAGCTCCTCGAAAAGTTTAATTTAATTGAAGTTCAAAAAGATTCCTGGGCCGAGTTTACTGATGTCAGGTTAAAAGAAATTTTTAACGAATTCTTTCCTATTGATGACTATACGAAAAAAAAGTTTACCATCTATTTCGAAGACATTTATTTTGGTGAAACAAGATATACGATTGATCTCTGTTTAAAAAAGAAACTTACTTATGATCACCCCGTCTATCTTAAATTGAGATTAGTCAATAAAAAGACTAACAGCGAAAAAAAACAAGACATCTATTTTTTTAATCTGCCCAAAATGACTGACAGGGGCACATTTATTATTAATGGCATTGAAAGGGCGATCATTAATCAGATTGTTCGCTCTCCTGGTGTTTATTTTACCGCAGAAATCGATAAAACCACCGGGTTAACTTTATATAATGCCGAGATTAGACCCTATATTGGAGCCTGGCTTGATCTGACAATTAACAAACACGGTCTGATTGAAATGAAGATTAATAAAAAAAGAAAGTTCTTGTCAACCGTATTTCTTAAAGTATTTGAGAATGATAGCGAAAGCGATATTATTAACTACTTCAACGATATCGATAAAAGTTTGGTGGAAAAGTACCTTCTGCCCACTTTAAAAAAAGATCAAACTAAAAATAAAGATCAGGCCGTGCTGGAAATTTATCGAAAAATCAGGCCGGGTGAACCTTTAATTTTAGAAAATGCTTATGAAACGATCAATAATCTTCTTTTTAATCAAAAACGTTATTCGTTGGCTGATGTTGGCCGATACAAGATCAACAAAAAACTTAACCTTAACTTGGAAATAAAAAAGGAAAATCGTTTATTAACTAAAGCTGATATTATTGCCACGATTAAATATCTATTGAATTTAACTAAAAATGAAGGTAACTTTGATGACATCGATCATCTTGGAAATCGCAGGTTAAGAACGGTCGGTGAGTTAATCAGTTTGTATGGAATCAGGGTCGGAATGGTACGCGTCGAACGGGAAATAAAAGAAAGAATGAGCTTAATATCCGGTGAAGAATTGAATGTTGCGCCAAGCCAGGTGGTTAATTCAAAACCATTAATTGTGGCCATTAATTCTTTTTATCGAACCAGCCAGCTTTCAACCATTGTTGATCAAACCAATCCTTTGTCCGAACTCGACAATTTAAGAAGAATTACGGTTGGTGGCCCCGGTGGAATTGAAAAAGAAAGAGCTTCGTTCTCTATCCGTGATATTTCTTCATCTCAGTATGGAAGAATCTGTCCAATCCGCAGCCCGGAAGGACCTAATATCGGTGTGGTTACCTACATGGCTCTTTACGCTAAGGTTAATAAATACGGATTCTTGGAAACTCCTTATAAAAAATTAATTAAAGAAAAGAGCTATGATAGATTAAAAATAAAAGCCTCAAATGAGATCACTTATCTTCAGGCAGATGACGAAGAAAATTATTATATTACTTCGAGCGATATTAACATTGATGAAAAAGGCTATCTGACCGATCAAATTGTAACCGCGCGTTTCCATGGCGATTTAGTCGAAGTGCCAATAGAAAAAGTTGATTTAATTGATGTTTCTCCTCGACAGGTTTTAGGAGCATCTGCTTCCCTTATTCCTTTTCTTCAAAACGACGATGCTAGCCGGGCTTTAATGGGTTCTCACATGCAATGTCAAGCTGTACCTTTGGTTAACCCTGAAGCACCAATTGTTGGCACCGGAATGGAAGAAAAAGTTAGTATTGCCTTGGGTCGAACTATTAAAGCTAATGAAGATGGGGTTGTTAAATACGTTGATGGACAAAAAATAATTTATAAAGGAAAAAGTGGAAAAACTTATCAATATTTACTTGAAAGATTTGTCCGCACTAACAAAAATGTTTCTTTTGATCAAAGGCCAAAAGTCAGTCAAAATCAAAAAATAAAAAAAGGTGAAGTGATTATTGATGGTCCATCGACCGATCAGGGTCATTTAGCACTGGGCAAAAATTTATTAGTTGCCTACTCCTCTTTAAACGGCTTAGGTTATGAAGATGGTTTTGTTATTTCCGATCGATTAATTAAAGAAGATGTTTTGAGTTCAATCACAATGGAAGAATTTATTGCTGATGTGATTGACACCAAGCTTGGACCGGAAGAACTAACCCGAGATATCCCAAACGTTAGAGAAGAAATTCTTCAGAATCTTGATAAAGAAGGATTGGTCGTGATTGGTACCGAAGTGGAAGGTGGAAATATTCTCATTGGCAAAGTGGCTCCCAAAGGTGAAAAAGAATTAACCGCTGAAGAAAGATTGCTTCGGGCAATATTCGGCGAAAAAGCTAAAGATATTAAAGATACTTCTTTGCGTATGCCTTATGGGAAAAAAGGCTATGTAGTCAATATTGAGACAATTAATGGAAAAAAAGATCCGAATGAACTCGAACCAAGTGTTTTACAAAGGATTATTGTTAATACCGCCCAACTGAGAAAGATATCCGTTGGAGACAAATTAGCCGGACGCCATGGTAATAAAGGAGTCATTTCAAAAATTCTTCCTGCTTGGGATATGCCTTATCTTGAGGATGGGACACCGGTTGATGTTATTTTGTCCCCTCTTTCCATTCTTTCCCGTATGAATTTGGGTCAACTATTTGAAAATCTAATGGGAGTAATTGCCAAACATACCAACACCTCTATTTCTATTCCGGTTTTTGAAAAAATCAAGGAAGACTTTATTATCAATGAATTAAAAAAATCCGGACTGCCAACTGACAATAAAGTCACTTTATTTGACGGACAGACTGGCTTACCTTATGAAAGAAAGGCGCTCGTCGGAACCAGCTATATCATAAAACTGATTCACATGGTTGAAGATAAGTTCCATGCCCGTTCGGTCGGACCTTACTCTCTTGTCACCCAACAACCGTTAGGTGGTAAATCCCAACTGGGTGGACAGAGATTTGGTGAGATGGAAGTCTGGGCATTGGAATCACACCGAGTTCCATATACTCTCCAAGAATTACTAACTATTAAAAGTGATGACGTTCGTGGTCGAACTAAAGCTTTTGAATCAATTATAAAAGGGATTGATATTCCACAATCATCAGTTCCCGAATCTTTCCATGTTCTAGTCAAAGAACTTAACGCTCTAGGATTATCAATTGATTATGCAAAATAGTTAATTATGGAAGATATTAATACAGTAGATTTTTCCGGACTCCGAATTACTTTTGCCTCGCCCGAGACAATCATTAAATGGTCACACGGCGAAGTTATCAAACCGGAAACAATTAACTATCGAACCTTTCGGGCGGAAAAAGACGGTCTTTTTGACGAAAGAATTTTTGGACCCACTAAAGACTATGAATGTTACTGCGGTAAATATAAAAGGATGCGTTATAAAGGAATTGTTTGCGATCGCTGCGGTGTTGAAATCACCACCTCGGCTGTCAGACGCGAACGGATGGGTCATATTAAATTAGCTTCTCCTATTGCCCACATCTGGTATTTTAAAGGCACATCCTCTACTCTTAGCGTTATTCTCGGCGTTCCTCCGCAAGCTCTAGAGAGAATTATTTATTATGCTCTTTATCTAGTTAAAGAAGTGGATAAAGAAAATCAAAAAAAGGCCTTAAAAACCATTGATCAACTACAAAGAGATGAGTTGAAAAAAATTGAGGAAGACTTTGTAAAAAAAGAGGCAGAAATTAATGAGAATTTTGAGAAACAATATCAACAGTTAGAAAAAAAGATTGCCAACCGTGAACAGTGGGAAATTGCTAAACAAGAAGTCGAATTTAAAAAAAGAGAGCAATTAAAACTGTTGTCAAACGAACTAACCGATACTAAAACCAAAAAATCCGCCTATTTTGAAAGAGTTCTCAAAATCGCTCGATCAATCAGACCTTTTGACGTCATTGAAGAGGATGATTATTTATTTTTTAAAGAAAATGAGGTTAATGAATTTTTAAGTGTTGGTATGGGCTCGGAAGTTTTGTATGAAATTCTTTCCAACTTTGATTTACAAAAACTATACTCTCAAGCCTTAGAATTATTGAATGATGCTAAAGGAGAAAAACGCAATAAACTCCTTAAAAAAGCCCGGGTTCTTGAAGCTTTTATTAAAGCGAAAATCGATCCAAAATGGATTGTTCTTACCGTCTTACCTGTTATACCACCTGACCTTCGACCGGTCGTTCAACTACCCGGAGGAAAGTTTGCCACTTCTGATCTTAATGACTTTTACCGCCGCGTCATAAATCGTAATAATCGTCTAAAACAGTTAATTGATCTTGGAGCTCCGGAAATTATTTTAAGAAATGAAAAAAGAATGCTCCAAGAAGCGGTTGACTCTTTGATTGATCTACAAAAATCTCGAGGCAAAAACCGGACAACCGGAGCGGCCACTAAAGTGCAAAAGTCCTTATCAGATATTTTAAGAGGTAAACAGGGTCGATTCCGCCAAAATCTACTTGGAAAAAGGGTTGATTATTCAGGTCGCTCAACCATTGTGGTTGGTCCGGAATTAAAACTTAATCAATGTGGTCTTCCTAAAGATATGGCTTTAGAATTATTTAAACCCTACCTTCTGCATGAAATTATTATTCGCGGGTTAGCCCCAAATATAAAAAGTGCTAAATTATTTTTAGAAAAAAAAGAGCCAGTCGTCTATGATATCCTGGAAGAAATTACCAAAGATCATCCCATTCTTCTTAATCGGGCGCCAACTTTACATAAACTTTCTATTTTAGGATTTTATCCGGTCCTCACCGACGATCACGCCATCAAGCTTCATCCAGCTGTCTGTTCCGGGTATAATGCTGATTTCGACGGGGACGCTATGGGTGTATTTTTACCCTTATCAAGTAAAGCAATTGAAGAAGTAAAGCAAAGAATGTTCCCTTATCATAATCTTCTTAAACCGTCTGATGGTTCACCGATTGTTCTTCCTAATAAAGAAATGGCCCTTGGCTGTTATTATCTAACAACAATAGATAGTCATTTAAATACTGAAAATGCCGAAGATTTAAAATTCTTTGCCACTGAAAATGAAGCAATGAGATTTCAAGCGGTTAATAGAATAACGCTTCGTCAACCAATAAACGTAAAAATAGGTGGCAAAATCATCAAAACAACTGTTGGACGAATAATTTTTAACCAGGGTCTACCGACCGAACTTCAGTTTATTAATCAAGAAGTAAAAGCGGCTGATTTAAAAAATATTGTTGTTACCGCTATGAAAATATTTGATAATGAAAAAGTCGGTGAATTAATTGATAAACTTAAAGAAATTGGTTTTTGGGCTTCAACCATTGCCGGTGGATTATCTCTTTCAATCTTTGACTGTCAGATAATCCCGGAAAAGAAAAAAATCGTCGAGGAAGCTGAGAATGAAATTAAAAAAATTACTAAAAATTTTGAGCAAGGGCTATTGACTTCTGAAGAAAAGAGACGTTATTCTAATAAACTTTGGATTGATGTTACTGAAAGATTGGCTGATAAAACTTGGGCCTCTCTTGATGAAGAAAATCCGGTAAAAATAATTATTAAGTCCGGTGGTGCGAGAGCTTCAAAAGAACAATTAAAACAGTTGGCAGCCATGAAAGGATTAGTAGTTGACCCGATGGGAAAAATTATTGAAGTCCCCACTAAATCTAACTACCGTCAAGGTCTCTCTATCTTTGAATATGTGATTTCGGCCCGAGGAGCCAGAAAAGGTCTGACCGATTCGGCCTTGAAAACCGCCGACGCCGGATATCTGACAAGAAGACTAGTTGATACTTCTCACGATATGATCGTTCGCGAAGAAGACTGTCAAATTAAGGAAGGATTAACTATTTCAACCAATTCATCTCGAGGAGATAAATTTAAAGAAAGAATAAAAAATCGCTATATTCTTAATGACCTTTATAGCGAAAATAAAGAAATTATTATTAAAGCTAATGAACTAATTGATAGTGAAAAAATAGCTCTCATTGAAAAAAACAAGATTAACAAAATCACAGTTCGTTCTCCTTTATACTGTAATTCTACTTATGGAGTTTGTCAAAAATGTTATGGAACCGACCTTTCTAACAATAAACCGGTAGAAATCGGGGTTCCGGTTGGAGTGATGGCAGCTCAATCAATCGGCGAACCAGGCACACAATTAACCATGAGAGTCAGGCATTTCGGTGGAATCGTTATTTCAGACGTGACTCAAGGTTTGCCAAGAGTTGAGGAGCTGTTTGAAACCAGAACTCCAAAAATCGTTTCCCCGATTGCCGAAATATCCGGTAAAGTATCGATTATTGAAGATACAGAAAAAGAAATCTATGATATTACTATTACTTCCAGCGATCGGGAGTCAACCATTTCAGAGCAAAAATTTACGATTTATTTATTAGATGAGATTCAAGATGTCTATGAATCTCAAGGTATTCCTATTCATGATAAACATTTTGAGGTCATAATTCGCAAAATGAGTGATAAGGTAATTGTTGAAGATGAAGGTGATACTTCATTGATTAAAGATGAAGTTGTCTCAAGGATTCGTTTTGGTGAAGAAAATAAACGCGTTCTAGCTAAAGGAGAAAGACCGGCCACCGGCAAAGTCTCAATTTTGGGAATTACCCGATCCGCCATTCATACCGATTCCTGGTTATCAGCCGCATCATTCGAACAAACGACTAGCGTCCTCTCTTCGGCCGCTATCAAAGGCCAAACAGATTACTTGTTAGGATTAAAAGAAAATGTTATAATTGGCAGATTAATTCCAGTCACTGAAGAGTTAATTGGAAAATATTACGGTAGATTTACCAATCAATATGCCGACCATCAATCAACTGATAAAGAAGAAGAGAGAGAAAAGAATTAAAAAATCAAAATCAATTGCTCTTAAAATGAGTTTTAACTCATTAAAAAGGAAATATAGTAAAACTAATAATCCTCTTAAACGTGGCGTTTGTACTGTTGTCAAAACCATGACGCCAAAGAAACCAAACTCGGCTTTAAGAAAAGTGGCTAGAGTCAGACTGTCAAATAAAATGGAGATAACGGCTTATATTCAAGGGGTTGGTCATAATCTAGCTGAGCATTCAATTGTTCTTGTTAAAGGTGGAAGAGTAAAAGATTTACCAGGTGTCAAATATCATATTGTCAGAGGAAAGTTTGATGCAGCCGGAGTTGATAAGCGAGTCACCTCAAGATCAAAATACGGAACAAAAAAACCACACGTTAAAAGTGCCTAAATATTTATGCCCAGACATAGTTATAAAAAAAGACCTGTTAAAAAAGATAAACTTTTTAATAGTCTTGAAGTAGCTAAATTAATTAATTATATAATGATTAACGGAAAAAAATCCGTCGCTGAAGGAATTGTCTATAAAGTTTTTACTGAATTAAAAAAACAGTCAGACGAACCTTTAAAATTATTACATCAAGCGATTGAGAATGTCTCCCCTGTTCATGAAGTTAAACCCCGTCGTCTCGGCGGTGCTTCATATTTGGTTCCAATTGAAGTAAGGCGGGAAAGAAAACTAAAGCTAGCTTTAAACTGGATTATTGATGCGGCTAAATCACGACCTAATAAAGAGTTCCATACTTTTGATAAAAAATTATTGGTTGAAATTGTCGAAGCCTCTAAAAATCAAGGCCCGGCCGTGGCAAAAAGACAGCAAACCGAAAAATTAGCCGAAGCTAATAGGGCATTTGCTCATTTAAAGTGGTAAGCGTTTTAAAAATACTACCAATACTACAAATAAACAAATATTACCAATAAATAAAAAAACAAATAAGCAAATGGTTAAATAATTAAATCATTGGTTTATTAAATCATTTATTGGCTTATTGGTCGGATTGGTAGTATTGGTCGGATTAATTTTTGGTAGTATTTTTTTAAACTATGGCTCAACAATCTGTTATCACTAAAGATCGTAACGTTCCACTCGATAGAATTAGAAATATTGGCGTGATTGCCCATATTGATTCTGGTAAAACCACCACCAGTGAAAGATTTCTTTTTTATACCGGCCGCACTTATAAGATTGGCGATATTGATGAAGGTAATACACAACTCGACTGGATGCCTCAAGAGCGGGAACGCGGGATTACGATTGTCTCCGCCGCCACAACCACCTTTTGGAATGACACAAGAATTAATATTATTGATACCCCAGGCCACGTTGATTTTACGGCTGAAGTCGAAAGATCATTGCGAGTTTTAGATGGCGGGGTAGTTGTTTTTGATGCTGAGGAAGGAGTTCAAAGTCAATCGGAAACAGTCTGGCGTCAAGCTGATAAATATAAAGTCCCTCGTATTTGCTTTATTAATAAAATGGATAAGCTTGGAGCTGATTTTGAAGCTACGGTTGAAGAGATTAAAGAAAGATTGGGAGCCAATCCTATTATTATGACTTTTCCTATTGGAAAAGAATCAGAATTTAAAGGAATAGTTGACCTTCTCACTCTAAAAGCCAAAATTTGGGATCAAGACGTCCAAGGAATTAAATACACGGTGACTTCGGAAATCCCAGCTGATATTAAAGATAAAGTCATTAAGGCGCGTGCTAAATTAGTGGAACAGGTTGCCGAACACGACGATACTCTTTTAAATAAATATTTAAATGGTGAAGAAATAACGGTTAATGAACTAAAGGCAACTTTAAGAAAAGCTACAATTGCTTATAAGATCGTTCCTATCTATTGCGGAACTTCGCTGCGTAATAAAGCTGTTCAACCGGTCTTGGACGCTATCGTTGATTATCTTCCTTCTCCGGTTGATTTAAAAGAAGTAAAAGGAATTAATCCGATTACTCAAAAAGAAGAAAAAAGAAATCTCACTCAGGAAGAAAAATTTACCGGTTTATCTTTTAAGATTCAACTTGATCCTCATGTAGGAAAACTCACCTATGTCAGAATTTATTCCGGGATATTGGAATCAGGTTCATATGTCTATAATGTCAACCGAGGTAAACAAGAGCGGGTTAGCCGAATTTTGCTGATGCATGCCAATAATCGGGAAGAGATTGACAAAGCTTATGCCGGTGAAATTATTGCCGTCATCGGACCGAAGGATTCAAAGACCGGGGACACTTTAGCTGATCCAGCTTATCCTATTATCCTAGAACAGATTACTTTCCCAGATCCGGTTATATCCTTGGCAATTGAACCAAAAACCAAAGCCGATCAAGAAAAGTTATCTTATTCCCTACAAAGATTGGCTGAAGAGGATCCAACTTTTAGGGTCAAAGTTAATCATGAAACCAATCAAACAATTATGTCTGGAATGGGAGAACTTCATTTGGAAATCTTAGTTGACCGGATGAAAACAGAAATGGGAATGAATGTCACGGTCGGAAAACCACAGGTGGCCTATAAAGAAACTGTCACAAAAGCTGTTCAGGACGTTGAAGCTAAATATATTAAGCAAACTGGAGGACATGGACAGTATGGACACTGCGTTATTAATATTGAACCTCTCGCCCGAGGCGAAGGCTTGAAATTTGTCAATAAAATTAAAGGTGGTTCTATTCCTTCCGAATTTATTCCCTCAGTTGAAAAAGGTGTCATTGAAGCTTCGGAAAAAGGAGTTCTTTTAGGATATCCTATTACCGATCTTCAAGTGACACTGGTTGACGGAAGTTATCATGATATTGATTCGTCTGATATTGCTTTTAAAATCGCTGGATCAATGGCCCTGCAAAATGCCGTAAAACAAGCCGGACCAACTTTAGTTGAACCAATCATGAAACTGGAAGTAACAGTTTCAGAAGCGTTTATGGGTGTTGTCATTGGTGATATTTCTTCAAAAAGAGGCAAGATTTTAGGAACAGAAAAAAGAAGTCGAGCTGTTGTGATCAAAAGTCATGTTCCCCTATCAGAACTTTCCGGTTATGCCACCATAATCAGATCTTTGACTGAGGGCCGCGGCGTTTTTTATATGGAGCCAAGTCACTACGAAGAAGTGCCAAAAAACGTCATTGCCCTGATGCTGAAGAAGTAATAGATTATTCTGCTCCTCTTGACATTTACTGTTATGTTTAGTATAAATTACTTATGTTTAATACTAAAACTATATCAAAATTATATACGCCAGAACAGGTGGCGGAAATTCTTCAATTAAACACTAATACCGTTTATAGCCTTATTAAAAGGGGTGAAATAATTGCTAAAAAAATTGGTAAAGTTTATCGTATATCGGCTAATTCAATATTCTTTGCTTTTTCCGGACTTGATGCCGATCTTTTCCAAAAACAACAAGAGGACTTTAATAATCTTTCTCTAATTGAAAAAGAGTTGACTCAAGCCCGTCAAGGTCTATGAAGAAAAAACTATCTGTTTTTTTAGATTCTGATGTAATTATTTCTGCTTTAATTTCCAAAA
>Ga0075667_109_pt2 | contig 24200 bp, 35 predicted proteins | sample RifGroA2_FD_68411 | JGI IMG/M metagenome (GOLD analysis project Ga0075667, IMG submission 68411) | Microgenomates (Roizmanbacteria) bacterium GW2011_GWA2_34_18 | reverse complement strand
AAAGGATTGGAAATATAAGGAATACCCAATCCAAAAGCAATTACTAAAGCGGAAATAAGTATATTAGCGGCAAATCTCCAGTAAGGGGAAAGATCATAAGCATCGTCCAGTAAACCAAGAATGATTAAAAGAAAACTGGCGATTAGTATACCGCCGATAATTTTATTGATTGGTAGAAAAATCAGTGAGGTAAAAAGGATTGATAAATAAATAGGTAGCCCACCGGCGCGAGGAATAATCCCGAAATGAGTGTGAGCTGGATGTTGTCTAACCTTGGAATCGGTAACCAGATGAAACTTTTTGGCAAGAGCGATGGTAGGGATTGTTAAAAGATAGGAAATTAAAGTGGCCGTTAAAAAAATAAGAAAATTCATAGATTCGATAAACTCACTATGACCCTGAGTAACATCGAAGGGTCATTTTAAGAAACTAAAAAAATAATTTTAATAAAGATTAAAGTAAAGCTAAGAATAAGAAAAATATTAAGATAATAAAAAATATTTTTTATAAATTCATTATCTGAATAAATTTTTTTAAAAAGATAATTATTGAGAAAAAATAATAAATTAAGAAAGACAGGTAAAAGAAAAATTAACCAAATATCAGCCAGTTGATCTTCTCCCCAAAGCCGGGAATAAAAAAGGGGAGACTGAGGAGGTAGTCGATTAAATCTCAATAGGAAAGTGATAATCATTAAGAAGTCAGCTCCTAATAGTAATTTGATCATAAATTAAACAGTTAAACGGTTAAAACTTAAACAGTTAAACAAACTTTTAAAACTTAAAACTTTAAACATGTTTTTGTTTAATAGTTTAATGTTTAACAGTTTATTTAGGTTTTAACAGTTTAATACTTAACTGTTTATGAACATATTATACTTCAGCACCAAATTCTTTGCCCTTGAAATTAAAAAAACATTAGTTTATGATGTTACGTAAAATGACATAAATACTTTAACCAGCTTCGTTCTTTACCCTGAGAACAGTCGAAGGGTTGTTATTAATTTTTATATTTTTAATTACATGAAAGACACAAAAATTTATAATCTGGTTAAAAAGGAAGAAAAAAGACAGAAAGAGGGAATCGAGTTAATTCCTTCAGAAAATTATGCGTCGAGTGAAGTTAGAAAGGTTTTGTCTTCATATTTTGTTAATAAATATTCGGAAGGTTATCCAAAAAAGCGCTACTATGGCGGTAATGAAAATGTTGATGATCTGGAAATATTAGCTCAAGAAAGAGCCAAAAAGCTTTTTGGCGTCTCGTTTGTCAATGTCCAGCCTTATTCAGGATCACCGGCAAATTTAGCGGTTTATTTGGCGACGTGTCAGCCGGGTGACAAGGTGATGGGTCAGGCTTTGATTGCTGGAGGCCATCTGACTCATGGGCATACGGTTTCGGCAACCGGTATTTTTTATAAACCATTTCAATATTCGTTAAAAAAAAGCAATATTTACAAAAATGAAGACTTATTTGACTATGTTGAGATAAGAAGATTAGCTAAGAAACATAAACCAAAGTTGATTTGGGTTGGTGCGACTGCTTATCCGCTTAAATTTAACTATGAAAAGTTTGCCGAGATCGCTGACGAAGTCGGTGCTTATTTGGCAGCTGATATTGCCCATGTGGCCGGTTTGATTGCCGGAAAAGCTCATCCCTCCCCGGTACCTTTCGTTCATATTGTGACTACAACCACTCATAAAACCCTTAGGGGTCCAAGAGGGGCAATGATTATGGTGACGAATAAAGGATTAAAAAAAGACCCAGAACTAGGCGATAAAATTAATAAAGCAGTTTTCCCAGGACTTCAAGGTGGTCCGCATGATAATCAGACAGCTGGGATTGCCGTTGCTTTATTTGAGGCAGCTCAACCATCTTTTAAAAAATATGCAGCTCAGATTGTCAGGAACTCAAAAACACTGTCAAAAACATTGATAGATGGCGGCTTAAAGTTAGTTGGTGGCGGTAGCGAAAACCATTTATTGTTAGTTGACTTAACTACAGTACTTGGTCCTGGTGGTGGAATATTTGCCCAAAAAGCCTTAGATATGGTCGGCTTAACGTTGAATAAAAACACCGTTCCAAACGAACCGATGTCTCCATTTTATCCATCTGGAGTGAGATTGGGAACGCCAGCCTCAACCAGTCGGGGAATGAAAGAAAAGGAAATGAAGTTCATCGGCGGCGTTATCCTGGAAGTAATCAATTTACTTAAACCATATCGTCTGCCTCTTGAAAAAGAAGAGAGAAAAGATTATATCGCTAAATTTGAAAAGGAAATGAGAGCCAATAAAAAAATGAAAGAAATTCATTTAAAAGTTAAAAAACTCGCTCTCCGTTTTCCGATACCTTGATTTTAAAAATATTTATTGTATTATGTATTATTAACTATGGCAAAAAAAGAAGAGACAGTCAAAAAAAATATCGCTTCAAATTTGATGGTTAAGTGGCCTAAGAAAATATTCTTGTTTGGTTTAATTTTTCTTTTGGTACTTGGCTTGGTTTATTTTTCGGTAAAATTTCTTTTGGTTGCTTCAGTTAATGGGCAGTTGGTTAGCAGATTAACAATTATTAAAGAACTGGAAAAACAAGGGGGCAAGAAAACTCTTGATACTGTTATATTAAAAACCCTGATTAATCAGGAAGCTAAAAAAAGAAAAATAACTATCAGTCAAAAAGATATTGACGCAGAAATACAAAAAATTGAAACAAATATTACGGCTCAAGGATTAACCTTGGATCAACTATTGCAACAACAGGGTATGAAAAAAAGCGATCTGACCGAAGAGGTAAAAATACAATTGCTTGTTTCAAAAATGGTCGGAGAAAATATAAATGTAACAGATAAAGAGATAGACGATTTTATAAATTCTCAAAAGAAACAGCTTTCGCAAAATCCTGATCAAGAATTTCCAAGGGAACAAGTAAAACAGCAAATCAAGCAGCAAAAACTTCAGCAAAAAATTCAAACTTTTGTTGCCGGCTTAAAAGATAAGGCAAAAATAAACTACTTTATAAAATATTGATAAGTATCTTTCATGGTTATTGTTTTGCTGTATCAATCTGATTCTTCGTTTTTGTAGGTTATAAGCAGTTGACTTCATTGGATAAACTGTTAAGTATTAAACTGTTAGAACCTAAATAAACTAATAAACAGTTAAACAATTAAAATATGAAATACCAACTGGAGGAAAGAGTGGGAAAATTTGCTGAAAATATTATAGATTTAATTAAAAAAGTAAGAATTAATATTACGAATAAGAACATAATTGAACAATTAATAAGATCAGCAACAAGTATTGGCGCTAATTATTTTGAGGCAAATGGTTCATCAAGTAAAAAAGACTTTATAAACAAAATCGCAATTTCTAAAAAAGAAGCTATAGAAACACAATATTGGTTAAGAATGTTAAATAAAACCGATAATAATTTAAAAGAAGAAATTATTAAACTTTGGGATGAGGCAAAACAAATTGGAATGATTCTTTCAAAAATAATCTCCAACGTCAGAAAAACCGTTTAATGGCTTAAGGTTTAAAAGTTTTTTTAACCGTTTAAGTTTTAACAGTTTAACCGTTTAATATTTGGTAAAATATAATCATTAATTGCCCGGTCGTCTAATGGTAGGACAATAGACTCTGAATCTATTTATCCTCGTTCAAATCGAGGCTGGGCAGCCAAACTGGACTCGAACCGATTACTATATACATATTACTAACGATTAGATTGTTCTAGTAGATTATAGTTTCAATTTCAATTGAAAAATAGTCTCGGTTCTAAGATAGTTCCAAGTCTTCAGAAAACCTATTGACATCTAGAAAAAATAGTATATACTATACTTGATAAAACATAATAATAGATATGGAAAACAAATTGATTAAACAACTTATTCAAAGACTAGACGCATCTTTAAGCCTACAGATGAATCCGATTAATGAGAATGCTACTGACCAGGAAAAAATAAAAAGATTGAATGCTTTTGGTTTTACTCCGGCAGAAATAGCTTCAATATTAGATTCTACAAGCGATAAAATTAGCAAACAGCTTTATGTGATTAAAAATAAAAAGAAGGAGAAAAAATGAGCGAGGAATTACTAAAAAAAATTTCAAATCAATTAACTATATTAATCAGGCTTCAAACCTCAAAAGAGGGGCAAGATAAAATGAAAATCGATGAGCTTCTGGATCTGGTCGATGATATGAAGTTAACAGATGTAGAGGTGAGTACAATGTTTAATGTTTCTGCTCAAGCCTTGAGAAATGCTCGGAGCAAAAGAAACCGGAATAAAATATAATATGGATAAAAATCATATACGACTTTTGGAAGACATAAAAAAATTGCTAATATTACAACTTTTGGCGAACGGTGTTAGTGATAGATCAATTGCTCAAATATTAGGAATTGATTCGAGTACCATACGGCATTTGGTATCAATCAAAAAAATAAAGAATTCAAAGAAAAATGAAAAAATATGATTCTAAACTCATAAAAAAATTAAGTGAGAAGCTTAATAAACCCTCAAAATATATTGTAGAACAGATAAGCAAGCGTGCTTTCATAGATAATATTGCGCCAGAAGCAGAACTGGCAAAATGGGCCAGATCTTATAAAATTTCTGCAAATTCTTATAAATAAGTTGCCCTCAAACATTCAAAATCAAATTTATTCACAACTTCCATCTAATAATGGTACTTCTTTAAAATCTCCAGTCTTTCGTATATTACAAATTGGTAAAAAAGAAGATGAATGGTACAACCTGTGGTGGGTGCAATTGTTAATTGCGTTTTTCGTTGTCGGAATATTAGCAAACATCATTTCACAAATTCTTGGAGTATATTTGATAAATTTACTCGGTTTAACAAAACCTTAAAACTTAACTAGTAAATTCGTTTGAATTAAACGCTATTAAGACGGTCTGGGTCTTAACTGACACGCTCAGCCAAACTAGACTCTGACGGAAGTCAAAAACTGCGATAGAAAGTATTAGACACAAATAGCATCCTTCGACATTATTTAATTGTTCAAACAGTCTAAAACGTTAACTTTGTAGGTTATAAGCGACTGACAAATTTAGACATATTATTTATTATTCTATTTAACGAGTTAATTATTTACGGGGTTAAAATGAAAATATATGCTTAACTATGTTAAACGCTTTGATGTTTGGTTTAAAATCAAACCTCAACTCGACGATCTTTCTTCCTACCCAAAATTTCAAGAGGGAGATGTCTGGTGGTGCCATATTGGAGAAAATGTTGGTCATGAAGAATGCGGAAAGGGTAATAAATTTTTGCGTCCTGTTATCGTTTTGAAAAAATTTAACAATAGAATATTTTTCGGAATTCCTACGAGTTCTAAATTGAAAGAATCCCCATTTTATCGTCCATTTGTGATCAAAGGAATTAGAGTTTCTGCACTCATGTCCCAAATGCGATTGTTTGATGTGAAGAGATTGTTATACAAACAAGGAAAGATTAGTCCCAATGAATTAGTTTTTTTTAAAAAGGATTTTATTAAGCTCCTTATAAAAAAATAACCCCGCTGTTTCCAGCGGGTCGTCCCTTACGGGAATTTGTACTTACATTATATCATCTTTTATCATTGTCAAATGGGAAAATTTTTACGTATAATAAAAATATGAAAATAAAATCACTTCACGCCCAGGAAATCTTAGACAGTCGTGGTAATCCCACGATTGAATGCGTTACTACTTTGGAGGATGGCTCAACTGGTTGGGCGATCGGCCGTAAAAGGAATTGAAGCAGCCGACCAGGAAAAATTAGATAAGACGATGATCGAACTTGATGGGACTGAAAATAAAGCTAAACTGGGAGCCAACGCTATTTTGTCAGTTTCTTTGAGCGTTACTCGAGCCGAGGCGAAGAGCGAAAAAAAACCTCTCTATGAATATTTAACAAAATTTAATCCTGACTTTGACGGAACTTACATTATGCCGATTCCAGAAATGAACGTGATGAATGGCGGAAAGCATGCCAACTGGGCAACCGACATTCAAGAATACATGTTATTTCCGATCAACGCCCCATCCGTTGTTGAAGCAATCAGAATGAACGCAGAAGTATATGCTAATTTGAAAAAAATATTAAAAAGCAAAGGTTATGCAATCGCAATTGGTGATGAAGGAGGATTTGCTCCAGCAGTAAAAAGTAATGAAGAACCATTTCAGCTCATGAGTGAAGCAATTATGGATGCAGGATACACACTCGGAACCGATGTGTGTTTTGGCATTGATCCGGCTGCCTCTGAATTTTTTAAAGAGGGGAAATATATCCTTAATAAAGAAGGCAAAACTATCACCAGTGATGAACTGGCTGACTTTTTCCGAAATCTTGCTTCAAAATATCCCATTATCTCTATGGAAGATATTTTTGCTGAAGATGATTGGGAAGGATTTAAACAAATTGGAACAATCACAGAAACAGTAGAGACTATTTTGTTGGCACGAAAAAATGGAATGACTGCAATAGTGTCTCATCGATCAGGTGAAACGGAAGATGCGTTCATTGCTGATTTTGTCGTAGCCATGGGAACCGGACAGATTAAAACAGGAGCGCCGGCCCGGGGCGAGCGAACGGCAAAATACAACCGACTGATGAGAATAGAGAGAGAATTAGGTGGCAGTGCTCAATTAGCTAAATTTCCATTTAAAAATATGTCCTAATTTAAATATGAAAGCATTTGATTTTTTGTTGCCAGATCAAAAAGGCAAAATCCATAAACTTTCGGACTATAAAGGACAGTTTGTTGTTCTATATTTTTATCCGAAAGACGATACGCCCGGATGCACAAAAGAAGCTTGCGGTTTTCGAGATAATTTAAAACTCTTTCAGAAAAAAGATGCTGTTATTCTTGGCATATCAAAAGACACAGTTGTTTCTCATAAAAAATTTGCTAAAAAGTTTAATCTGAGCTTTACAATTTTTTCGGATGTTGATAAAAAAGTCATTAAAGAATATAAAGCCTGGGGTAAAAAAAATTTTATGGGCCGCACATTTGAGGGAACTTTAAGAAAGACTTATTTAATAGATAAAAAAGGCAATATTATTAAGGTTTATGAAAATATTAATCCATTGACTCATCCTCAGGAGATATTAAAAGATTTAGAATTTAATACATTGCTTGAATAGAATACTTACCATCAGAGTTTAAGATAAAAGCTTTTTGTGGATAAAAGGGAAGAGTAGAGGCGATTTTTTCTTTGGGAATAAGGACTTTTCCCACGTAATCTGGTATCTCCTGATAGTTTTTTCCATAGATAAAAACCTGACTGTCGTTAACATAATATTCGGCGGTAAAATAGTCCAGGTCACTGGTGACGTAAACGGAATCATTCTTATTCATAATGGCTTTTATCTCTCTTAAAGCTTTTCCTGAGTCGGTTTTTTTCCCGTAAGAAAGTTGTAGCTGATTATAGTTTATCGTCAAAGCAAATAAAAGGACTAACAAGAAAGCCCGAGCCAGACTATTGATTTTTTCAAGAACAAAAATTATTAATAAAACTAATCCCACGGAAGCAAAGATAAGATAACGGGCCAGAAAAACCGGTTTGATGAAAGATATCGCTCCGACAAAAATGGGAATACCAATTGCCCAGATAACTAGCATTTGAAAAACGAACCGATCTTTCTTATCAAGTTTTTTTACATAAAAATATACACCGGTAATCAATATCGACAGTAAAACTAAAGACAGATAAAAAAGATTACTTTGAATTTTTTTAAAAACAATTTGATCAATATTATAATATGATTCGATACCGGTATAAATAACTACCGGAAGGCCTAAAATGTATTTTATTTGAGGTCTGGTAATCCAATAAGAACTAAATAAATTTCTTTGCAATAAAGAAAATAACAGCCAAGGAGAAAAAATCAACCCCGAAAGATATAGCGAAGATTTTTTGAATTGAAAACCTTTTTTTTTGTTAATCCATAAAAACAGCCACTGGCCAGCGACAACAAAAATCATGAAATAATGAGTAAACAGGCCGAGAATTGTAACTAGTGTGTAAAGTTTATAATTCTTTTTTATAAAATAATAGAAAGACAAAGTGGCAAAAAAAGCCAGCATCGAGTACATGCGGGCTTCAAAAGCATAATAAAGCAAGAACGGATTTATTACAAAAAAAAGCAGATAAAAAAAAGACTTTTTCTGTTTTATTTTAAAGATATTATTTAAAAATAAAAAGGCCACATAGATAGTTGCCCAGAAAAAAATTATTGACAAACTTCTTAGAGCAATTTCTGATCCGCCAAAAATATTCATCCAGAAATGCAAAATAAAATAATATAGAGGAGGATTAAAGTCTTTAGCCGTCAAAAAAATTATTTCAAAAATATTTTTTTTAGCCATAAAATAAGAAAAAGCTTCATCCCTCCAAAAAGACTGGGTGAGAAAAAAAAGAGGAGTCTCTGTAAATAACCAAATTAACATATTTAGTTTATAAAGTTTATAAGGTTCATAAAGTTGTTTTTTATTTACTTTATAACTTTACGAACTTTATGGACTTTATGAACGTTTTATACTTTCTCCGTCACTTTATATTCTAACTTTTTTCTCAGTAAAATTCTAGTGTGTGCGTCAAGAGCCGGTAAAGAAGAGAAGAAAAAAGAAACCACTGGTAAGAGATACCATTGAATAATTAGCAAAGGAAGGTTAGAGACACTGGTTTTCATATTAACTTTTTGTCTAAGTTTAATATCGAGATAAATGTACAATATTAACATGACCGATGACAAGGTCAAGATTAAAGCTGATAGTTTAGGTAATAATAATCCAAGGACAGTTTTTTTGAAAGAAGGATTAATTAAAGGTGGAATTGAAGCGCTAATTGTTAAAATGAAAAATGATACTGGCCAGAAAAGATGAGTCTCAATAATAAAAATAATTTTTTTTAGTTTTTGCCAAAAATTAATATGAGGAGTTTGGAAGAATCTTTTTAAGACATAACCAACATCAGTTACTCCCCAGGCCCAACGTCTTTCCTGTTCATAACGATTGACAAAAGTCTTCATTGTTCCACCGGAATAAACAGCATCGCCATTAACAATGGTAAAAAGTGGTATGGTTTTTACTTTTTCTCCAAAGGCAAAAAAAGCCTGAAAAAATATATGCCAGTCTTCGGGAATAATATTGATATCCCAGAAATTTATTTGTTTAAGCATCCAGAGATTTGTTGAATAGCTAGATACTTGAATGAGGTTTTCTTTTTGAGATAAAAAAGCCAATCTGATAATTGATGAAAGAGTTGCCTGAATTCTGACAAGAAAAGGTAGTTGCCAAAAATTATTATATAAAAGGACCGGAGCCCAGTAAAAATGGAATAAACGGTCTTTATCTCTTAGGTATTCATAACTTAGGTAAGAAAAATAATTTTTTGGCAGTTTGCTATCGGCGTCACAAATTGTGATTAAAACATTTTTTCTATCGAAACTATTGTCCATCACGTAATCATCGACAATTTTTGCCGCATAGGTTTGATTGCTGGCTTTTCCTGGTTCCTCGCCGTGCTTTAATGGGTGGTAGCAAGAAATAATTTTCTTGAAATGGCTTAAATACTTATTTGAAATATACTGACTTTTTTTTGATGCTTCTTGTTCACGTTTTTCAAAGGCAAGAATAAGATAAAGATTGTTTTTATTGGGATAGTCACTATTTATTAACTCTTGAATTGTCTCATCTAATTTATGAATCGGTTCCCTATAATTAGGAATGATAATAAAATGCTTCAAAAGATCACTATTTTTTTGACTCCGTAATTTTTTATAATATTTTATTTGACTGTGAAAAAGAATTTCGTTATAGGAAACAACGCAAGCATAAGTAGTTGATAAAGATTTAGAAAAAAAATAAAGATCAAAAGCTATTATAAAATATGCAACAAGAGCCGGATGAAAAGGAGAAAGCCATAAGGGAAGAGTAATCAAAAACCACGAACTAATCGGCACAATAATTTCCAAAAGTCTTTGGAAAAATCTTGTCCTAATGAATCTATTAGACATAGGGCATATTATACAATAATTAATTATTGCCAGGCTTCACAGATGATTTTAAAGGAACAGAAGTCACAGTGTTTGCCCGGATTAGCTGGAAGTTCATTTTTTCTAATTTCTTCCACCATATTAATAATTTCTTCTTTAGTTTTTATTAAATTCTCCTCATTTCTTTTTAAAGAGATCTTTTCCGGCATCTGAAGATAATAGAAAGTCAGATTAATGTCTTCTAATTTTTTGTTAAACAAATTTTTATCATTGGCTGCCAACGCATAAATTGTGAATTGAAGACTTTTAGAGAGCTCACGTTCATTTGGTTTTTTCCCGGTCTTATAATCAATTATTTCTATTTCATTTTTGTTTATACTATCAATTCGGTCAATCTTCCCGGTGAGGAAGATATCATTGGCGATTTTTATTTTAAATAACTTTTCCAAAGCGACTATTTTTAAACTAGAAGAATGAAATTTTTTATAAAAATTAACTAACATTTTTTTACCCTCTTCCTTCATCCGAATTTGATGTGTTAAAGAAGCATAGCCGATCGGTATCCAAGTTTTTTCATAAGCGGTTAACAGATTTTTTTGATTTATTTTTTTGTTTTTTAAAAACTCGGTATAGAATTTTTGCAGAGTTTGATGAATGGTTATGCCAAAAGATTCAGCTGACGACGAAGTCGTTGGAATTTTAAGAATATATTGATATTTATATTGAAGAGGACAGGTTTTGAAACTATTAAGTTGGGAGAAGGAAAAGTTTTTCAATTTGTTAAGGTCCTTCGACTCACTATGTTCGCTCAGGACGCCCAAGCTGGATCGCTTGGGCGGTTTAAAATCAAAAATCGAGAGTTGGAATTTTTCCTCCTTTTTGATAGTAATAAATTTGTTAATCAATTCTTCGCCTAAAGTTTCCATAACAAACCGGGAAATTTTTCGCGGTCGCTTTCCTTCTCCATAAAGTTTAGAAGCAGACAAAAATATTTTATCTTTGGCTCGGGTTAAACCAACGTAAAAGAGTCGACGCTCTTCTTCAATATGATAATCACCGATCGGTAAAATTTCTTTGATTAGTCCTTGAGGGATACTAATGGTTTCTTTTTTATGGCGGGTGGGAAAACGTTCTTCAGTTAAATTAACCAAAAAAACTATTGGGAATTCTAAGCCTTTAGCAGAATGAACAGTTAAAATATTAACGGCATTGAAGGATGAAATATCAGTTTTGGAAACTATGGGCGATTCACCCAGTTCCATACTCATATTTATATAATCTATTACGGCAAAGACAGAAGCATCTTCGTGTTCAGACTCAAAACTTTTTAATTTATTAAAAAAATTAGAAATATTAAGGGCGATTTTTTCTTCGGCTTCATTCTTATAATTAGTCAATTTCAGCAATAAGCCGCTGTCTTCCAAAAAATAATAAAGGATCTGTCCGGCCGTATTGGTTTTTAAAAGAGAAAGATGTTTTATTATCATTTGATAAATTTTTAGCAATTGTTTTTTAGTCTCGGATTTTAATAATGGCAGATATGATTTATAAAGATCAAACTCACTCCGATATAATGACTTATCGGAGAATGAAAGATATATTTCTATAGCTTGAAAAAGTGGCTGGTTGATTTTTTTGGAAAAAGAGAGAAGTAAAGAAACATCTTTTTTATCGACATTACATATATTCATATATAGGATGCGAAATAAAGAAGGAGAGTCTTCTAAGTTGCAGAGGATCTTAAGATAAGCAATGAGATCTTTAACTTCCGGCTGTTTGTAAAGCATGCCCGGTCCTAAAAACTGAAAAGGAATACCGGCTTGGGAAAGAGATTTGACAAAAGATTCGGAATGATTATTAGCGCGAATTAAAATAGCAAAGTCGGAAAAACGATACTTATCTTTTAGTTCTAAGATTTTTTTAGCAACAAATTCTGACTCTTCTTCGATTCTTTCTGCCAAAAAGAGACTAATTGGTTCGCACCCTGAACCAGAACGAGTTCGGTTCAGGGTTGATTGCCTAACGGCAATCAAATTTTTAGAAATTCCCAGTTGAACTTCCAAAGTATCAGGATTATTATTTTTAATCAGTTGATAAGCGTTATCAAGAATAGTTTGATTGGAACGATAATTTTTTTTAAGAGTAATTTGTTTGGCTTTTTTATAGTCTTTCATGAAGGTAATAATATTTGAGACTGAAGCGCCGCGGAATTTATAAATAGCTTGGGAATCATCAGCAACGATAGTTAAATGAGGATTTTTTTTAGTCGGGCAAAGAAATTTGACTAATTGATATTGAGCAATATTGGTATCTTGGAATTCATCAACTAAAACAAAAGGATACTGTTGTTGATATCGTTTTAAAACATTGGGTCGCTGACGAAACAGTTGCAATAAGTAATAAACCAGATCGGCAAAATCCATCAAGCCTTTCTTGATTTTTAATTTTTGATAAGTTTCATAAGCTTCTGCCAATTCAAGATATTTTTCCCCATCTTCTTTATTTTTGGATTTAGGATTTAGGATTTTGGATTTTACCCAATCAAGATATTGATTGGGTAAAATGTCCTCATCTCTTAATCGAGAAAAATGCTGCAATAGTGCTTCTAAAAATTTGTTGGGATTACCTAATGGACGGAAATATTTTAGATTAAAAAGAAAAAGATTTTGTTTTAAAAAAATAATTGTTTCCGCTTCGGTCATTAAACGAAAGTTTAAAGATAGGCCAATTTGATAACCGTTTTCATGCAATATCTGATCGGCAAAGGCATGAAAAGTAGAAATTGACATCTGGAAATATCCATAAGGCATAGCCCGATCAACTCTTTCTTCCATTTCCGAGGCAGCTTTTTCCGTGAAGGTAAGAGCGAGAATCTGTTCCGGTTTAGCCAATTTCTTTTTGACCAAGTATTTTATTTTTTCAACAATGACCGAAGTTTTACCAGTTCCGGCTCCGGCGATAATTAATAGAGGTCCTTTATTATATTTAGCTGCATGTTGCTGTTCTTTATTTAAAACGAAGTCGCTCATGACACCAATTTTAGCAAAAAAGGCCTTGACTTTTAGGTCATTTATTCGTAAGATAAATTCTAAAGCTTAAAAAGCCTTCTTGTTTTTTTAATTTTTTTCGTTATAATAAGTAAGGCTTTGTTATTTTTATTATTAATTTAATTTTATAATCATATGGCAGACGGCGTTTTTAAGAGGAATAAACCTCATTTAAATATTGGTACGATTGGTCACGTTGATCATGGAAAGACCACCCTTACTTCAGCAATTCATTATGTTCTGTCAAAAAAAGGCCAAGCAAAATTCTTAACATACGAAGATATTGATAAAGCACCTGAGGAAAGGGCTCGTGGAGTGACCATCAATCTTCATCACTCAGAATATGAAACGGATAAACGTCATTATGCTCATATCGATGCTCCAGGTCATGCTGATTATATTAAAAATATGATTACCGGTGCGGCACAGATGGATGGAGCTATCCTAGTCGTTTCAGCTCCGGATGGTCCAATGCCTCAAACTCGAGAGCATATTCTTTTAGCTCGACAGGTTAATGTTCCAGCCATAATTGTTTTCTTAAACAAAGTTGATATGGTGACTGATAAAGAAATTCTTGATTTGGTAGAAATGGAAGTAAGAGAACTTTTGACTAAATATGGATTTCCCGGTGATAAAGTTCCGATTATTCGTGGTTCCGCTTTAAAAGCGTTAGCTGATGATCCAGAAGGCCTTAAGTCAATTAATGAATTAATGAAACAGGTTGATGAATATATTCCAGATCCAGTTAGACAGATTGATAAACCGTTCTTGATGCCGGTTGAAGATGTCTTTACTATTTCCGGTCGAGGTACGGTGGTTACAGGACGAGTCGAAAGAGGAGTCGCCAAAGTAAATGAAGAAATGGAGATAGTTGGTATTAAAGATACTAAAAAGACAGTTATTACCGGAGTTGAGATGTTCAAAAAAACCTTAGATGAAGCTCGAGCCGGTGACAATGTTGGGTTACTTTTAAGAGGAGTAGAAAAAGATGACGTAGTGCGTGGTCAGGTAATCGCCAAACCAGGATCAATTAAACCGCACACCGAGTTTGATGCAGAAATTTATATTCTCACTAAAGATGAAGGTGGTCGACATACACCGTTTTTCAAAGGTTATCGACCTCAGTTTTATATAAAAACCACTGATATTACCGGTGAAGTAGAGTTACCAGCTGGTGTGGAAATGGTTATGCCTGGAGACAATGTTAAGATTAAAGGTAAATTAATTTACCCAGTGGCCATGGAAGAAGGATTAAAGTTTGCTATCCGCGAAGGTGGACACACAGTTGGAGCTGGAGCGGTAACAAAGATTATTAAATAATTGAGTTTTCGCACCTTAATATGCCGAAAGGAAGGATTAGAATTAGACTTAAGTCATATGATCATCGATTAATCGATGAGACCTGTCAAAAAATTGTCGATACTACAATCAGAACAGGAGCTAATGTGGTAGGTCCAGTTCCCTTGCCAACAAAGAATGAAGTGTTTGTTGTTAATAAAGCTTCTTTTATTGATAAAGACGCACGAGAGCATTTTGGTTTAAAAACTCATAAAAGAATGATTGATATTGTTAATCCCACTAATCAAACCATTGATTCTTTAATGCATCTAGAACTTCCTGCCGGTGTTGAGGTTGAAGTAAAAATGTAACCTAAGTAGGGTAAAAATCCATTTGAACATTTTAAGTTATTATTATATAATTCTTTTTAACATGTTATTTGTCCTTTGTTCGGGAACTAAGGATTAATATTTTCCGGATTGGAATATTAGCCCCAATCTGGGGCTATTTTTTTTGCCAAATATTTATGCCAGCTTTTATTTTAGGAAAAAAATCAATTCAAACTCAACAGTTTGATAAAAATGGAGAAAGCAAAAATATTAAAAAACCAGTCCAAAAAGAATTAGAAAAGGCGGGGATAAAAACCCCGCTTCGTTTTTTAAGAGAGTTTAGGTTAGAAGAATATAAAGATAAAGTTAAATTAATTGAAGATGGTAATAAAAAAGGTGTTCAAATTGGTGAAGTAAAGATTTTTTCAGGAGATGTCATTAACCCTAATATTTTTATTAAAAGTGGTGACCTAATTACTGTTTCGGGGATATCCAAAGGAAAAGGTTTTCAAGGAGGAGTTAAACGTCACGGATTTAAGGGAAGATCACATACTCATGGGGCATCGCGTGATGAAAGAGCTCCGGGATCAATTGGAATGTCCACCACTCCAGGAAGAGTTTTTAAAGGAAAAAGAATGGCTGGTCGAATGGGTGGAGACAGAGTAACAATTAAAAATATAGAAGTAATTGAAGTCAAAGAAAACGGTTTGTTAATTAAAGGTTTGATTCCAGGTGCCAAAGGTGGGTTAATTGAAGTACGTGGTTAAATTCAACGTAGAGACGGGGCATGCCCCGTCTGTACAATAAATAAATATGGTTGTAACAAAAAAAATCGAAAAAAAATCTAAATTATCTTTATCAATCTATGATATTGATGGTAAGGAACAGAAAACTATCGAGCTACCAAAGGAAATTTTTGCCGTTTCAGCCAATCAAAGTTTATTAGCCCAAGCGGTAAGAGTTTATTTAGTCAATCAAAGGCAGGGTAATGTTAAAGTAAAAACACGAAGTGAAGTAATAGGCTCAACTAGAAAAATTTATCGACAAAAAGGAACAGGAAAAGCCAGACATGGTGCCATTAAAGCCCCAATTTTTGTTGGCGGCGGTGTTGCTCATGGTCCAAAACAAAAAGATTACAACTTAAAGTTTAATAAAAAAGAAAAAAAATTGGCTTTATACAGCGCGCTATCTTCAAAATTAAAAGAAAAAAAAATAATTGGTTTAGATGAAAAAGCATTAACTATGAAACCAAAAACTAAAACAGTTGTTAACTTTCTTAAAGTATTAAAACTAATCGGCAAAAATAATCTTATGGTTATGAAAAAAATGGAAAAAAACAATTTAGTTTTGGCAATGAGGAATATACCTAACATAGCCTTTGTTGATGTAAATTCTCTAAATCCTTATTTGATTTTAAAAAGCAGTAATTTAATTTTTGTTGAGAATGCCTTAGAAATTTTTAAAACTAAACAAAAAAATGTTAATAAATAAAGTTTTAATCAAACCAATTTTAACTGAGAAAGCCACAAATTTAGTTCAAAGTAATGTTTATATGTTTGAAGTTGATAAAAGAGCCAATAAATTTCAGATAAAACAAGCCTTAGAAAAACTATATAAAGTTAAGACAGGCGCAGTAAAGATTATGATAAGAAAAGGGAAAGAAAGGAAGACTGGAAAAAAAATGAGGATTAAAAAAATGGCTGATAGGAAAATTGCCTTTATTAGATTAATTGAAGGAAAAATCGATCTATTTCCGCAAAAATAAATATGGATAAAAAAACATTATCAAAAAAAGTCAAGCCAGTGAAAAGATTAATGAAGATATTGAAAAAAAATTCTGGCCGAGATAATAGCGGTCAAATTTCAGTTCGTCACCAGGGGGGAAGACAAAAAAGATTCTATCGAATTATTGATTTTAAAAGAGATAAACGTGATATGGAAGCGGAAGTAGTCAGGATTGAAAGAGATCCAAATAGAAATGCTTTTATTGCCTTAGTTAAATATAAAGATAATGAATTGAGATATATACTTTATCCGAACAATCTAAAAGTAGGTGATAAAATTATTGCTAGTGAAAAGGCGGAAATAAAAATAGGTAATTCTTTACCTTTAAAAAATATTCCCATCGGAACTTTAGTTCATAATGTGGAACTTTACGTTGGCAAGGGTGGTCAGATGATAAAAAGTGCTGGTACGGCTGCCTCAGTCATCGCTAAAGAAGATAAATTTATTCATCTTAAATTACCGTCTGGTGCGGTGCAGCGTTTTTTTAAAGATTGTTGGGCGACGGTAGGACAGTTAGGCAATATAAAGTTTAAGGATGAAATTATAGGTAGCGCTGGAAGAAAGAGATTGATGGGAATTAGACCAACGGTTCGAGGTACTGCCCAAAATCCACGTAGTCATCCTCACGGTGGTGGAGAAGGCAGGTCGGGAGAGGGAATGCATCCGAAAACTCCTTGGGGTAAACAGGCTCGAGGTAAAAGAACGAGAAATAAAAATAAATGGAGTAAGTCATTAATAATAAAAAGACGCAAATAATTATTATGGAATCAAAAACCTATTTCATCAATTTACCGGTTTCACCGAAGAAAGCCCGTTTTTATTTACCGGCCATAAAAAAATTAAAACCAATTAATAGTCTTGACTATCTTTATTATGAAAGGACTGATGCAGCCGGCATTCTATATAAAGCCATTAAGTCGGCTATTAGTAGTGCTCGACAGTTATTGAAAGTAGAAGATAATCTGTTAAACTTTAAACTTCTTACCGTTGAACAAGGTCAAAAACTGAAACGCTTTCGTCCAGGTTCCCGTGGAAATGCAAAGCCAATTAATAGAAGAATGAGCCACATTAAGATTATCTTGGAAGCGAAAAATGTTGAAAAGAAAAAATTAGAAGTTAAAAAACCCACCTTCGTCAAAGCTTTCCCCGTCGCTAAAGCTTTGGGGGATAAATCGGTGGGCAAGAAAAAAAAGTAAATGGGACAAAAAGTTCATCCAAGAGGTTTGCGTCTTGGAATAGTTTATAATTGGAATTCCCGCTGGTTTTTTTCTAACAAAAGATCTTTCAAGGATTCATTAATATCGGATTTGAAAATAAGAAAAGCTTTAATGAATAAACTGGCTTTTTCGGTGACTCAAATTGATATTGAAAGAGCGATTAACAGAATTACTTTGATTATCTATGCGGTTAAGGTAGGAATGATTATTGGTCGGGGTGGAAAAGGGTTGGAAGAAATAAAGCAGTTTGTTATCGACAACCTTAAGAAAGGTGAAAAAATTAAGGAATTAAAGATTGATATTAAAATCGAACCGGTCAAGAAACCATTTTTGAATGCTTATTATGTTTCCCAACTGGTAGCAGAAAAATTGGTAAGGAATTTTCCCCATCGTTCTACCGTTCATAATGCCATGAATAAAGTGATGGAGGCTGGTGCTAAAGGAGTTAAAATACAGTTGGGCGGGAGAGTTGGCGGAGCTGAAATATCAAGAAGAGAAAAATATTTTTTAGGAACAATTCCCACATCAACGATTAGAGAAGAAGTGGATTTTGCTCGATATCCGGCCTTAACTAGGTCAGGATATGTAGGGGTAAAGGTATGGATTTGTAAGTAAGTTAATAGTAAAAAGTGAAGAGTTAAGAGTTATTTGATTAATTTTTAATTTTAAACTTTTAATTTTTAACTAAATTTATGTTATCACCAAAAAGACAGAAATATCGAAAACAATTTAGAGGTAGCTTTAGGAAAATTGCCGTTAAGGGTGATAAACTTAATTTTGGGGCCTTTGGTTTAAAAGCCATGAAAAGCGCTTGGATAAAAGATCGGGAAATTGAATCGGCCAGAGTAATATTCGCCCGAGGGACTAGAAAAAGCGGTAAATATTGGATTAGAATATTCCCAGATAAACCGTTTACGAAAAAACCGCCAGAAGTAACAATGGGATCAGGTAAAGGAGACGTCGCATATTTTGTTGCAAGTGTAACTCCGGGAAAAATATTATTTGAGATTAATGGATTATCAAAGGAAGAATCAACTAAAGTTTTAAATAACGTCGCTTCAAAATTATCGGTAAAAACAAAAGTTGTTAGTCGAGAAATATGAAAAAAATTACTAAAACATATCGGGAAAAAACCAGTAAAGAACTAATAAAAGAGACTCAGTCATTAAGGGAAGAAATAGCAAAATTACAGTTGTCTTTTAAAAGTAATCCACCAAAGGATACGAATCTTTTAATGAAAAAAAGAAAACAATTAGCAGTTTTATTAACAGTCCTTGGCGAAAAAGAGGAAGTAGGGGCGGGGTAACCCCGCCCGTACAAAAAAAATAAACATGAAAAAAATTTTGACCGGTAAAGTGGTTTCGATGAAAATGATAAAAACCGTCGTAGTCATGGTTGAGAGAAAATTTAGACATCCAGTTTATCATAAGGTCATTGTTCGACATAAAAAATATAAAGCGCATAATGAAAAATTAGATTTGAAATTAGGAGATGTCGTTCGGATCGAAGAAACAAAACCTATATCAAAAGACAAGCACTTTGTAGTTGTTGAGAAATTATAAATATTATAACTATTATAAAAATTATAACGATTATAAACCTATGCTTCAACTTAGAACAATTCTAAACGTCGCAGACAATACCGGAGCCAAAAAAGTTTCCATGATTGGTATGGCTAAAAAAGGTAATAGAAAATTTGCTTATTTGGGTGAAGTGATCAATATCACTGTTAAAGAAGCTCTCCCTTTCTCTCTAGTGAAACAAGGTGAAGTCTTGTCAGCGGTTATTGTCAGAACAAGAAAAGAAAAGAGGAGAAAAGACGGTAGTTATATAAGATTTGATGAGAATGCTTGCGTGATATTGGCCAGTAAAGAGGTAAAAGATCCTAAAGGGACACGAATTTTTGGACCGATAGGAAAAGAAGTCAAGGAAAATGGTTTTGCCAAGATTGCAAGTCTGGCAGAAGAGATATATTAATAAATATTATAAAAATTATAATAATTATAAAGATTATATGAAACTCAAGAAGGGTGATAAAGTAAAAATGACAATAGGAAAAGATAAAGGTAAGGATGGTGTGGTGGAAAAAGTTTATAAAAATTCCAATAAAGTTATGGTTACGGGAATGAATCTTTATAAAAAACATGTAAAGAAAAATGAAAAAATGCCTCAGGGTGGAATTGTTGATATACCAAGAGCGATTGATGCTTCAAAATTGGCTTTTATTTGTCCTAAATGTGGAAAAATGACTAGAATTGGTTTTAAAATTGAAAAAAATAAAAAATATAGAATATGCAGGAAATGTGATAGTAAAATATAAATAATGTAGGGGTTTGATTAATCAAACCCGTACGAAAAAAATTAAATATGAGTTTCAAAGAATATTACAATCAGGAAGTGGTAAAAAAACTTAAAAAAGACTTAAACCTTAAGAACGTTATGGCCGTACCTAAAGTAATTAAAATTGTCATTAATGTTGGAGCAGGTGAGGCTGTAGTTAATAAAAATGTCATTGAAAAAATTCAAGAACAAATATCAACAATTGCTGGACAAAAATCAATAATTACTAAAGCAAGGACATCTGTTTCTGCCTTTAAGATCAGAAAAGGACTCGCAATTGGAGTTAAGGTGACTTTACGAGGAAAAAGAATGTATCATTTTTTGGAAAAATTGATTAAAATAGTGATTCCTCGATTAAAAGATTTTCGCGGTGCTTTAGACAGTAATATTGATCAGAATGGTAATCTTAATATAGGCTTTCCAGAACAAATAATTTTTCCCGAGGTAGATTTTGACAAAATTGATAAAATAAGAGGTTTGCAAGTAACCGTAGTGACTAATGCCAAAAGCAAAGAAAAAGGAAAAAAATTGTTTGAAATGTTAGGAATTCCATTCAAAAAATAATTATGGCTAAAACATCAGATGTAGTTAAGTTTTTAAAAAAACAGAAATTTAAAGTAAGATTTCACAACCGTTGCTCAATTTGTGGAAGGTCAAGAGGATACATGCGAAGATTTGGATTATGCAGGATTTGTTTCAGAGAAAAAGCATTACAGGGAGATATTCCCGGTGTGCGGAAAATTTCATTATAAAAATTATATGTCAAGATCAAGAAAAAAAGGACCATATATCGATGAAAGATTATTAAAAAAAGTCTTAAAACAAAAAGAAACCAATGATAATACCGTCATCAAAACTTGGTCGCGTGCTTGTCAAATTCCTCCAGATTTTGTTGGTCATAAGTTTGGAGTTCATAATGGGAGAAAGTTTATAGAAGTTTCTGTAACAGAAGCCATGGTTGGTCATCGTTTAGGCGAATTTTCACTAACCCGAACTTTTAGAAGTCATGGTAAAGTTACTAAGAAAGTTCTCGAGGCAACATAAAACATATGGAAAATTCAATTATTGATCTAATTATCAGAATAAAAAACGGATATATGGCGAAAAAAGAGACTATTGAGTCACCTTGTTCAAAATATCGAGAGGCTGTTTTAAAGAAATTAGTTAGTTTAAAATTTATTAAAGGCTATAAAGTTAAAGGAGAAATTAAAAAAAACATGACGATTGATTTAGCTTACGAAGAGGACAAGCCCGCCATTAGTGATGTGAAAATTTATTCAAAACCAGGGATGAGGCTTTATATTTCTTATAAAAATTTGAAGCCTGTTTTAAGTGGATTTGGTTACTCAATTCTTTCCACATCGAAAGGGATTATGACTGACAGAGAGGCAAAAAAAGCGAAATTAGGAGGAGAATTATTATTTAGTTTTTGGTAATTTTATGTCTAAAATCGGCGAAAAACCTATAATTGTATCAACCGCAGTCAATCTTATAATTATGAATAACAATGTTACTATTAAAGGGCCACAAGGCGAAATGTCTTTTGTTGTTCCAAAAGAGTTGACTCTGATTAGGGAAGAAAACAGCTTAATTTTTAAAAGAAAAAATAATGAAAAAAAAGTTAGATCAATCCATGGTTTATATCGACAGTTAATCAGTAATGCGGTTTTAGGAGTAGAAAAAAGTTGGGAGAAAAGATTAGAGGTAGTTGGAACCGGTTTTACAGTCAAGTTACAAGGAGAAGATTTAGTATTTAAAGTCGGCTATTCTCATCAGATAGTTTTTAAAAAACAACCGGGAATAAAATATCAAGTCGAAGGAAATAATAAGGTAACGGTTGCAGGGCACGACAAACAGTTAGTCGGCCAAGTAGCCTATCAAATAAAGATGATTAGAAAGCCTGATGTTTATAAGGGAAAAGGGATTAGATATTTAGGAGAAAAATTAAGGATTAAGCCGGGTAAGAAGGCTAAAGCGGCAAGCGCGTCAGTCTAAAAATTATATGATCCTTCGATAAACTCAGGATCATATTAAGTGGAATCGAAATATGACTAATATAAATTTTGATCGAAAATTAAGAAGAAAAAGAAGAGTTAGTTCTAATATCAAAGGAACAAAAATGAGGCCAAGAATATCAGTTTTTCGTTCCAACCGTTATGTCTATGCTCAGGCGATTGACGATGAGACAAGAAAAACTTTATTCTTTTTTTCCAATTTTGATCTCAAAAAAGAAGCTGATTATAAAAAAGGTAAAAAAAGAGATGATTCAAAAAGAATTGGTGTGGGATTAGCAAAAAAACTTATTAAAAATAAAATAAAGGCCGGAGTATTTGATCGAGGTAGATATGCTTATAACGGAAGAGTCAAAGCTTTAGCAGAAGGTTTAAGAGAAGGGGGGTTAATAATATGAATCAATATAGACAAGAAGATAAACAGTACCAGGAAAAAGTTGTTAAGATAAAAAGGGTTTCTAAAAAGACTACCGGTGGTAATTATGTGACTTTTTCTGCACTAGTTGTCGTAGGGGACCGAAAAGGTAAGGTTGGTATCGGTTTGGGTCGATCTCTTGAGGTGCCACCGGCGATTCAAAAAGCGATTAGTTATGCAAAAAAACACATGATTAATGTTCCAATTAGAAATAAGACCATTCCTCACGAAGTGAGAGTCAAGTTTAAAGCTGCTAGAATATTATTAAAACCGGCTCCAGAAGGAACAGGGTTAAAAGTAGGCAGTGTTACTCGTGTGATCCTGGATCTAGCCGGGGTAGAAAATGCCTCTGGGAAAATCATTGGTTCTAGAAATCAAATTGTTAATACTTATGCGATTATGAAAGCTTTAAGCTTGTTGCGTACTAAATTTTAATTATTATATGATTAATTTTTTATCCAATTTACCAAAAATAAATATTAAAAAGAAAAAACGACTTGGTCGTGGGCTTGGTAGTGGAAAAGGATCGAAGTCTGGAAGAGGAACAACTAGGCATCAAAAAGCCAGGGAAAGTATTCCTCTTCATTTTGAGGGTGGACAGGGAAGAATCGTCAAAAAGTTTCCACTTTTAAGAGGAAAAGGAAAAAATAATTCTGTAAAAGAAAAATCTTTTATTATTGATTTGGAAAAATTAAATATTTTACCTGACAATACGGTAGTAGATAGAGCAACTTTGATCAAAGAAAAAATTATAACCAAGGGAAAAGAAAACTTACCGATAAAAATTTTAGCTAACGGTCAGTTAAAGAAAAAGCTAGTTATTAAACTACCTGTTTCTAAAAGAGTTAAAGAAGCCGTCGAAAAACTAGGCGGTCAGGTCGAATCCAAAAAATGATTAAAAAAATAATTGAAAAAATTAATATTCTTCTCAAAGATCCTGAACTAAAAAGAAAGCTTTTGTTTACCTTATTTATTTTTTTAGCTTTTCGAATCTTTGCTTTTTTACCGGTATCGGCGATTAATTTAGTAAAACTACGCGCTTTATTCTCTCAAAATCAATTTCTTTCTTTATTAGATATATTTTCAGGCGGTACTTTAATAAATTTTTCCGTTATGGCTTTAGGTCTTAATCCTTATATCAATGCTTCAATCGTTTTACAAATGCTGACCATGATGTTTCCTTATTTGGAAAACTTATCAAAAGAAGGTGAATATGGTCGGGCAAAAATCAATCAATACACCCGGATGTTGACCGTACCTTTAACTATAGTTCAGGCGATTGGAATTTTTATGCTTCTTAAAAATCAAAAAGTAATTGGAGTTTTAACCCCAATAGAATTTTTTTCTTTTATCCTAACGATGGTAGCGGGAACGTTTATCTTAGTTTGGTTTGGGGAGCTAATTTCCGAATTTGGTCTGGGTAATGGGATATCTCTTTTAATTTTTGTAGGAATCGTCGGTCGATTACCGGTACTTTTAGGTCGAACTGCCACTGTATTCAATCAAGAGATTGTTTTTAATGTGATTATTTTTCTAGCTCTTTCTTTATTTGTTATTGCTTCAATTGTTTTTATTAATGAGGCCACGAGGAAAATTCCGGTTTTGTATGCCAAAAGAATAAAGGGAAACCGTATGTATCAGGGAGCGACAAATTTTCTTCCTTTAAAACTTAATCAAGCCGGTGTCATTCCGATTATATTTGCTGTTTCTTTTGTTCTCTTTCCTCAATTAATTGGCAATTTTTTAAGATATGTAAAAAATCCAGCTTTAGCCGGTGT
>Ga0075667_104_pt1 | contig 28710 bp, 29 predicted proteins | sample RifGroA2_FD_68411 | JGI IMG/M metagenome (GOLD analysis project Ga0075667, IMG submission 68411) | Microgenomates (Roizmanbacteria) bacterium GW2011_GWA2_34_18 | reverse complement strand
GTCAGGGTTTGATGATTGGTGTTGAGGTAAAAGAAGATCGGAACGGTTTATTAAAAAAATTACAGGGAGAAAAAATATTAGCCATTCCTGCAGGAGATACGGTGGTTCGATTTTTGCCACCTTTTATTGTTGAAAAAAAACATGTCGACTTAGTTGTTAATGTATTAAAAAATATTTTATAAATTTTTGATATTTAATATTTTTTATTATGTGCCGTTTTCTTTTGTGTAAATCAAAACAACTCATAAATCCAAAAAAAATACTAAGTTCATTTGCTAAAATGGCCCAAAATAGTAAAGCTTTTGACGGAGATTGGCAAGGTGACGGTTGGGGAATAGCCTGGCTTAAAGATAATAAATGGCAAGAATATCGATCGTTAAAACCTATTTGGGAAGAAAAAGAAAAATTTTTGAAATTTCCCCAGTCTTATATTTTTTCCATACACGCACGGAGCGCTTCTTTTCCGCAACATAAAAATAATATTGAGTATAATCAACCTTATATAAACAAATCTTATTCTTATGTTTTTAATGGACTTCTGCGAGGCGTCACCCTTTCTCTTTCTGGAGATATAGGAGCACAGAAAATATGGTTACTTCTAAATGGTTATCTTAAAAAGATGAATTTAACTCAAGCTTTATACAAAACTACCGATATATTGAAAAAAAATTCTCGAAATATTCAGGCTTTAAATATTGGAATAGCCGGAAAAAATACTATTTCTGCGTATTGTCATTACACGCAACATCCAAATTATTATTCTCTTCAATACTCAGACAGTTCCGATGTAAAAATTATTTGTTCAGAAGTAATTGATGGGTTTAACTTTAAATCTCTTCCAACAAATTCTTTAATTACTTTATAGTATTCGTGATAAAATATAATCTATGATCTGGGCAGATCGTGAAGCAAAAAGATTGAAGGAAAGAAACTTACCCTTTGAATGGGCTGATGATATGAAAACGCCTTCGGGGCGTATTCATGTTGGCTCGCTCCGTGGAGTAATCGTCCATGATTTAATTCATAAAGCTTTGAAAGATATTGGCGTCAAAGTAAAATTTTCATACGTCTTCAATGACATGGACCCGATGGACGGAATGCCCACCTATTTAGATAAAAACAAATGGGAAAAATATATGGGTTGTCCTCTTTATAAAATTCCGTCGCCCGAACCAGGTTTCAAATCCTATGCCGACTATTTTGCCCAAGAATTTATCTCTGTTTTTAATTCCCTAAACTGTCATCCCCAAATAATTTGGTCATCCGAACTTCACCGAACCGGTAAAATGAACGAAGTTATTAAACTCATTCTTGATAAAGCCGACGTCGTCAGAAATGTTTATAAAAAAGTGGTCAAAAAAGAACGTCCATCAGATTGGTTTCCATACAGCCCTATTTGCCAGAAATGTGGAAAGATAGGAACCACTAGAAAACGGTAAACTACTTTGGAAGTTAGATTGGCCGGCTCATTGGAAAGTGATTGGCATCACTATCGAATCTTCGGGCAAAGACCACATGTCTGCCGGTGGTTCGTATGATATGGGCGTCCATTTTTGTCGGGAAATACTTGGAACTGAACCTCCTGATGCTCTCGGTGGCTACGAATGGTTTACAATTGGCGGTAAAAAAATGTCGTCCTCAAAAGGAATCGGCTCGTCAGCTAAAGAAGTTTCCCAAATTTTGCCGCCCGATGTTTTCCGTTTTTTGCTAGTACGAACTCCTATCAAAACCCATCTTGATTTTGATCCGGTCGGGAACACTATCCCCAATCTTTTTGACGACTATGACCGATGCCTTGAGGCTTATTTTTTAAAGCTTGAAAATAAAATGCCAAAAGATAAAGCCGGAGAGGTCACTGCTGATTATGCCAGAATTTTAGAACTTTCTGAAGTTAATCCGCTGCCAAAAACTCGGCTTTATATTCCAAGATTCAGAACGGTGGTGAATTTAATTAAATCAAAAAATAATGATTTAGTTGCTTTTTTTGAAACCCAAAAGAAAAATAAACTAAACTCTGAGGAAAAAGTCATTCTTGAAGAAAGAATAAAGTATGCAAGAATTTATCTGGAAAAATATTCCCAAGAAAAATTAGATTCTGCAAAAACAGAAAAATTTTCACCATCTGAATTGCAAAAGAAATTTACTGTACAGTTGATTAATCAACTAGACATACTAAAAAACAAAACTAACAAAGAACAGATTCAACAGGCTATTTTTGAAAGTATCAGACAGACTGATATTAAACCAAGGGAAGCTTTTACGGTTTTTTATCAAAAGTTAATCGATAAGTCTTTTGGTCCTAAGGCCTCTGATTTGATCCAACAACTAGGAGTAGAAAAAGTTATTGAATTATTAAGCGGCGATAGGGAAGTGGCGATCACAAAAACTACTCACCTGTTCCCGACTCTCAACAAACCGGAAATATTTTCCATCGACAAACTCGTGGCTGAAAAGTATCCATCAATTAATATTGGTATTGCCGTAATCAAAAACATAAATATCAAGAAAACCGATTCTAATCTTACTGATGAAATAAACAGGTTTGTTTCAGAGCAGTCTCATTTATCTAATGAAATTATTAGTTCATATCCGGAAGTAATCACCTATCGAAAACTATATAAAGAGATGGGAATAGATTGGCATTCCCGCCGGCCGTCACCGGAGGCGCTACTGCGTAGAATTTCCCAAAAAAAAGATTTGTATCAAATTAATACTTGTGTCGATGCTTATAATCTGGTTGTTATGAAAAATCGTGTGTCAGTTGGTGCTTTTGATTATGACAAATTTCACTTTCCAACCATGATGCGTTATCCTTTAGAAAGAGAAGAAATTTTTTTGTTAGGGGACAAGGAACCAACGAAATTTAAACCTAAAGAACTGGCTTATTTTGATCAACTGGGCGGATATAACATTGATTTCAACTATCGCGATGCCCAGAGGACGGCCGTAACCGAAAATACTAAAGATATCTTGTTAAACATTGACGGCGTTTTCGATATTACCCGGGAAAAGGTCGAAAAATCGATGCTCGAATCGATTAATATTATATTAAAATACTGTGGTGGAAAAGTAGAATATTCTGGAATTGTTTCAGCCACAGAAAATTAAAAGTGAAAAAGATTTTAATTGCTTCCACTAATCCCGGTAAAATTGCCGAAATAAAAATTGGTCTAAGAGAATTACAAAAACAAGGAATTAAGGTCATTACATTAAACGACGTAATAGTAGGGGATAAGGAGCCAGTTGAAACCGGAAAAACTTTTCAAGAAAACGCCTTCATCAAAGCCAAGTTTTATGCCGAGCTGACTCACCTGCCGGTGTTATCAGACGACGGAGGTCTAATTATCCCCTATCTCAATAACGCTCCCGGAGTCAAATCGCGGCGTTGGCTAGGATATGAGGCAACTGATGAAGAACTTATCAAATTTGCCCTATCCAAGTTGCACGGTTGTACAGGCTCAAAAAGAACCGCATATTTGGAAACCTGTCTTTGTTTTTATGATTCTCAAATAAAAAAAACAATTTATGAAACAGAAAAAATCAAAGGTCATATTGCGGAAAAATCCAGTCATCGTCCAACCAATGGTTATCCTTACCGAGCCATATTTATCGTTGACAAATATAATAAATATTACGATGAACTAACCAAGAAAGAACACCAACAGATTAATCATAGGCTGAAGGCGGTGAAGAGGTTAACAAAAAAGATAAAAGATTTGATATTATGATTAATAACAAATGACAAATGATAAATAACAATTGAATAACAAATAATCAATGTTTAAAACATTTGTTATTTGATATTTAAAATTCAATTGACATTTGTTATTTGTGATTTATTATTTTACTTATGTTATCTCTTGATTTCATCCGCGCTAACAAATCCAAAGTTATTGCGGCTGCCAAAAATAAAAACCGCAAGGTGGATATTGATAAGATCTTAAAACTCGATAATCAAAGACGGGAACTGATTCAAAATATTCAAACTCTTCGAGAAGAGAGAAATAAAACTTCTCATCAAAAACCAGACGAAAAAACTATTAAACGAGGCAAAGAAATAAAAGAAGATCTTAAGAATCTCGAAGAACAATTAACAATTATCAATGATCAATTAACAAAGCTACTTTCTTTCGTTCCTAACGTTCCCCTTCCCGAGGTTCCTATTGGAGCCGACGCAACCGGCAACCTCGAAGTCAAAAAATGGGGAAAAATTCCGGAATTTGATTTCGAATTAAAATCTCACCTTGATCTAGGGAGATCACTTGATCTTTTAGACGTTGAACGGGGTTCTAAAGTTTCCGGTTTCCGTGGATATTTTTTGAAAAATCAAGCGGCTCAACTTCAGTTGGCAGTTCTTTTTTATGTTTTCCAAAAATTAGTCAAAAATGGTTATACACCATTAATTGCACCGGCCATTGTCAAAGGTTTCACTCTTTTCGGATCAGGTCAATTTCCCTGGGGGCAACAAGAAGTATATAAACTTAATGATGAAGATGCTTATTTGGCCGGTACGGCTGAAGTCCCGGTTACTTCTTATTATTCCAGAGAAATATTAAAAGAAACTGAACTGCCAAAAAAATTCGTTGCTTTTTCTCCCTGTTTTAGGCGCGAAGCCGGAGCTTACGGCAAAGATACAAAAGGTCTATATCGAGTCCATGAGTTTTGGAAAATTGAACAAGTAATTATTGGTAAAAACAATGTTGAAGAAGCAAAAAAACTTCACGAAGAACTGCAAAAAAACTGTGAAGAAATTTTACAAGATTTAAATCTGCCCTATAGGGTGTTACTGATGTGTACCGGCGATATGGGCGAACCGCAAATCAAAAAATATGATACGGAAACTTGGATGCCGTCCCGTAACGGCTATGGTGAAACTATGTCCAACTCAATTATGGGTGACTTTCAAACTCGTCGGTTAAAGATCAAGTATCGAAAAAAGGACGGTTCAACCGAATATTGTTTTTCTTTAAACAATACCGCTTTGGCCTCACCAAGAATTTTAATCGCAATTCTGGAAAACTATCAGCAAAAGGATGGAAGCATTAAAGTGCCGGAAGTACTGCGATCGTTAGTAGGATTCGATAAAATATCTCCAAAAACAGTTAAACCTTAAACTGTTAAAACATAAATAAACTATTAAACACTAAACTAACAAACAAAAAAACATGTTTAATGTTTTAAGTTTTAAAAGTTTATTTAACCGTTTAAGTTTTAAGATTTAATATTTATTGTGGCTTTGGCGTTGGACTGGCCAGAGAAGCCTGACTGCAGTTGGCACTATTCTCCGTTCCGCGAACAAAATACTCTTTTCGTCCGTAATAACAGTTTTTTTCCACGATATTGTCTGGCTTTTCATACCATTTATTGCCGGTCCCATAACTTTTCAATAAATAAGTCATTGCTTTATTCCAAATTGGAGCGGCTCCGGTAATCCCTGATGTTAGATACGGATTCATTGGCGTATTATCATTATTTCCTACCCAAACCGCTACTAAAAATTCCGGAGTATAGCCGATTGTCCAGTTATCTTTTTTATCATTAGTCGTTCCTGTCTTGACCGCCACTTTATAACCGGGGATTTCCAAAGAGGACTGGGTTCCGAAAGCCGAGGTCCGGGCAAAATTATCAGATAAAATATCATTGATAATAAAAGCAATCGCCGGATCTATTTCTTTTATTTTAAAAGGCGTCATCTCACGCAAAACATTGCCATTACTATCCTTTATTTTTTGAAAATAATTAATCGGCATTTTATATCCCAAATTAGCAAGAGTGCCAAAAGCTTCTGCCATATCAACCATAGTTACTTCCCCACCGCCTAAAGTTAAAGATAGACCATATCGGGATTTATCAGTCCAAGTGCTGATGCCCATTTTTGTGGCAAAATCAATAAAACTATCGACACCAAGGTTATTTAATGTTTTAACGGCTGGGATGTTATATGAATTAGCCAAAGCATAGCGCAAAGGCACTTTACCATGAAATCTATTATCATAATTAACCGGACGGTAAGACTCTGTTCCAGCCATATTAAAGACAACCGGCGAATCATCAAGAATTGAAGCGGCCGTGTAGCCTTTTTGTAAGGCCAAAGAATACATAATCGGTTTAATCGAACTGCCCGGCTGGCGTAAGGCGGTCGTCACATTAAAAGCCCCAGACGGTTGAGTAAAATAATCATATGAACCAACCATGGCTAATATCTCGCCGGTTGCCGGACGAGTAACCAATATGGCACCATTAGTCACATTTAAATAGCTGATCTTATCTAGCTCTTCTTTGAGAATTTTTTCCGTCTCTTCCTGAATATTATTATCTAAAGTCGTCGTTACTTTTAAACCGCCTTCTTCAACAGTTTTAATTCCGTAATAATCTTCCAGCTGATTTTTAGTATAAAAAACAAAGTGCGGTGCTCTAATTGATGTCTTTGGAGGTAACACCTGAACTTTTAAATTTTCACTTTTAACTTTTAATTTCTCGTCTATAAACCCTTGATTTTTCATCGCTGTCAATACTTCATTTCTTCTCTCCGTTGCTGCTTCCGGATTGCTATAAGGTGAATAAATTGAAGGTGCCTGCGGTAATCCAGCCAGTAAAGCTGCTTCATCAACCGTCAACTGTTGAGCTTTTTTTCCAAAATAAGTTTTGGCCGCCTCTTCAATCCCGTAAGAAGAACCTCCATACGGGACTTGATTTAAATACATTTCAAGAATTTTGTCTTTACTGTAAATTTTTTCTGTCCATAAAGCCAAAATCATTTCTTTAATTTTTCGTGTTATTGTTCTCTCCGGAGACAGTAAAGCCGTTTTAACCAATTGCTGGGTAATCGTTGATCCACCTTGCAAATTTTTGTTAATAATCATTTCTTTGACGGCCCGGATAATCCCGGAAAAAAACGCTACTCCCTGATGACGATAAAAATCTCTATCTTCAATCGCAATCGTTGCTTGAGATACATAAACAGGCAACTCTTTTAAAGTTACCGGCGTTCTATTTTGTTCTCGATATATTTCATACAGTAATTTATTGTTTCTATCATAAATATGAGTTGATAATGGATAGTTAATCTTTCCAATACTACCCGGCGAAGGTAGTTCTTTAATAAATAAATATGATTGAACGGTAAAAACTATTCCAAGAGTAATTAGGCAGCCAAGGAAAAAAAATTTGATTTTTTCAGAAATAAAACTGAAGGAAACCTTTACTTTAGGTAATCTTACAATTGGTAATTTTATCGGCCTTAATTTAATCTTAGTTATTAGGTGATAAACTGCTAGAAAAAATTTTCTTAGCAAATTACCAATAAATAATAGCGAAGATAAGACTATTTTTTGGGTAATTTCGCCAATAAAAATAAAGAAATTAACTAAATGATATAGTTGCTTGAATACAAATTTCATGAGGCCAATTTTACCACATATTATAGGTTTATTCAATCATAAATTCCACCTATAATGATACGAGTTTAGCCGTTACTACCAATCTCTCCCAGTAAGTACCAGGTGGTGTGCAAGTGATCAAAGTTAAATAAGAGGCGTCTTTTTTTTGCTCTAAAACCGAGATTTCACTTGGTTTAATAATAAAACTGGTGGTTACTTCGTACTGATATTCTAACTCTCCAATATTGATATATATTTTATCGCCCTTATCTAAAGAAGAGAGGTAGGTAAAAATCGTTTTATAGTCCTTAGGATTATATAACTGTGGTAAAGTCGAATGACCAAAAATCGCCACATTACCATACTCACCTGGTAATGATCGAGGTAAATAGTGAACCAAGCTTTTCGTTAAGTCCTCCCCACCTACGACCACCCGCGCTTTTTTAATATTTAGTTTAGGAATCGAAAGATAATATTCTTTAACGGTCAGTTGAGAAAGTTCACCAAGTTTTGGTGAAGCGGGAAACCAAATACTCGCTCGAGTATAGTCTCTCAGATTATTGGAAAGAACATTAAAAGCCCCTAAGATCGAACTGGCTTCGATAAAATCTGTGGTACTATTTTGTTTAGATACCGGTGTATTAATATTATTTTTTAAAAATAAACTGGAATAAATCATCGAGGATAAAATTGGATAAAAGGACCAAAATAAAAGCAATGAACCGGCAATCAAAAATATATAAGAGAAAAAATTAATCGTTTTTTTTTTGGTTGTGTGATGTTTTTTTTTCAAGTAAACATGAATGGGCATACTTATAAACTAGAATTTTTTAAAATAATATTTTTTAAGAAAAAAGGCAGATAGTTATTTAGCAACGGCAAAGGTTCTTTTATGATTAGATTATATCCGTCAATCTTATATTGACTTTTCAAGATCTCCTTTAATTTTGATTGATTTTTTCCGAGAACGGCTCTTTTAATTTCCGTACCTGATACTTTTATAACTGCCTTCGCTTTAATTTTTGCGTCCATAATTAGTTTATTATTTTTTTTATCAATATTATTGATCGTATAAGAAATATTTTCTTTTTCCAATTGGTACTCTTTTTTCACTTCCGACTTAAGTAAAACTAAAGCCTTATCATTAAAGCTATTTTTATCATATAAAAAATGGGTCGACGATACCGTTGCTTTAAGACTTAATTTATTACTTTCTTCCCCTAGTTCTCTAGAAAAATCCGTTTTACTAAAATCAACTCTTGATAAAGATGCGGCGACTATTTCACCAGACAAAGCTTTTATCGAGGGAGTCTCTTTTTTTGCTTTATTTAAAATTATTTTTTTTAAATCTTCTTGATCTTTTTTGGCCACCGTTTGAATCTGTTTTTTACTGCCGCCTGTTAGAGCTGAATCATTTTTAGCCAATAAATTTTTTGATTTCCCTTCAATAGTAAATTTTGTGTTAGCTACTAAATTATATTCTTCACCAATCCCCTCGGCAACCACTGATACTTTGTTCGTTGCCGGCTGAGAAGAAGAAGCGTCTCCGGTCGCAGAAGCAATTTTTACTTCGCTTTCTAAAACAAACTTCAGATTATTTGCTGAAACAATTAATGTCTTTTGGGCAAGAGTTTCGGCTGAGGATAAATTGCTGTTATAAATCGTCACCTGTCCATGGGCTTTATCACCCACCTCTTGCTTACCAGAAGTATTAATAGTTTCGGAAAAATCAGCTGAAGCACTGGACACGCGGTAATCAATCTCTATCTTGGTGGTTTTTTCTAATTTTTGCGTCGGTAAATAAACCGTCAACTGGGCAAGGTGGAAAAAATACTCATTGATAAAAAAACTAACAATAATTATCAAAACGCCAATAACGGGAAAGATCTTTCCGGAAAAATTGGGCAGATTTTTTTTAGGAAGAAAGGCGACCAATTTATTTTTCCAAGAAACCCCTGGCTGGGATTTTTCGGCCAGAGGCCGATCGTCCTTTGGACGATTTTCTTCAACTACTGGTTTTTCTCCCACGTCGATATTAAGAAAAAAGCCAAGCGTCTCTCTTTTTTCTCTTTCTTTGTTATCTTCTTTCTTTACCTGAGTTTGATTCTTTATCTGTTCGCCGAAAATGCCCATTAATCCATTAATTACTTCATCTTCTGACAGGATATTTACCTTGGGAATTTGAACAAAATGATCACTACTCCAGCGATGACTTATTATTTTTGTGGCCGTATCATCAAGGTTACCGGAATCATACAAGATTATCCGTGCCGGTAAAATCGTTTTTTTCTTAATCTCTTCAAACCCTTCACTTAAATCGGCAATAATATCATCTGTCCGACTCAAGATTTTTTTCGAGTCGATTTTGCCGTTTTTGTAGACAAATATACCTAATTGAGTTTTATCAATCTCTATTAAAATAGCTGTTAAAGAAATCTGTTCATTTTTTTCCAGATAAAAATTAATCGCTTCAAAACATTCGACATAGCCCATCGCCTGCAATTCTAAGGCTTTAACCAACTGTTTAATTTTTTGTAAATAGACAGGTTTAATATCGCCAATTTTTTCGTCAACCAGATGCGAATAAACAAAAACAATTGTCTTTTTTATCTCACTCTCAAGATTTTTTTCTAATTTATAAAGGGCTTCGTCAATATCGTCAGTCAGATTCTCCCAACCATTGGTGTAGGTAAACTTTTCTCGATCAACCAGTTCTAATCGATCACTTTCTTTTAAAAAAATCATTAATACACCCTGATCTTCTTTTAAAAATATTCCTAAATAAAATTCTTTTTGTTCTTTTTTTGAAAAAAAAGGTATTTTCATTTTCTTAATGTAAATTATTAAAAGCGAAGCTAAGTGATTTTTGCGACTTTTTAGTTTTTCGCAAAAATTGCTTAGTGAGCTTTTTTCACTAATTACTAATATTATATTTCGTAAACACCTGATCAATTCCTTTTTTAGCCTCTCCTAAAGCTTCTTTATAGGAAACTCCTTGAATGGTACTGTTGATAGCATTCTCTAAATATGGGATTGTTTCTTCGTTTAAGCCGTTATCATAAGTGCGACTAATCAAAGGCAAAGTGACAAAATTATTTGCCTGTTTAATCACGGCCCCAATATATTCATTCTGAACTAAAAGAGGAGCTAAATCAACTCGAGAATAGGGTTCGCCAAAAGGTCTAGTTTTACTGGCAATTTCATAAAGTTTAGTCATATTTTCCTTCTCAGTCAAAAATCTCAAAAATTTCCAAGCTTCCAGTTGATTATTGCTAAATCTTGACACCCCTTCAACCCAGTATGAGGCAATTGATATCAAAGCTGTCCCTGGAACGACAGGTACCGGAACAACTTTCATATCAATATCAGGATTAGCTGATTTGATTGATAAGACTTCCCAAGAAGGGACAATAATCATAGCCACTTTTTCTTGAATAAAAGCCGTTGTTGAATTTGGCATCCCTTCATTCCAATATCCTTGTGGCGGTTCGCTGAACTTTCTAAAGATTTCTAAAGCCCCGGCCGCTTCTTCCCGATCCAGCTTATTTAAAGATCCACCATTTTGTAATAACAGTAACCCGAAAATATCGGAAAAATGATCAACGTTGGAAGCGGTACCCAGTGCAATTCCTGAGGTGATTAGATTGCCGGATCGATCTTTCACTGTTAATTTAGGAACAATTTGGGTAATATCATCCCAAGTGATCGGAACCGTGGCAATACCGGCTTTCTTAAAAAGGCTTTGATTATAAACTAAGACCAAGCCGTCAATCTCTAAAGGTAATCCGTAATAATAATTACCCACCTTAAGGTCTTTTTTATGAATCGGATAAAAAGTTTTGTCAAATTCCTCGCCGCTCATCACAGTTGGAGGAAGTGGGGCCACAATATCTTTTATTTCCGGCAGCCAAGTATTGTGAAACCGAAAGATATCGGGTTTCTCAATTGCGGCTGTTTCCGTCCCCTGGGCTTTACTCCGACTGACTAATTTTTCCCGGTAGCTTTGCGGGTTCATTTTCTGATAAGTAATCTTGATATGGGGATTTTTTTGTTGATACGCGGCAATCAAAGGCTCGATCACTTCTTTATCTTCCCATAAACCCCAGTAAATTAAATTAGCCGCCTTATTGGCAGGCTTTCCAAAAAATAAAGCTTTAAAAATAATCACCAGAATAATTAAAAAAACTATCCCACCTGCCACTATCAACATATATTGATTTTTATTTTCTTCGTAAATAGGCGGTGGTAAGTCATCTGTGGGTGGCGGTGACGTAACTTCCGGAGTTATCATCTCCTGGGGTGCTTCTTCGACCGTCGGAGTTTCGACAGCTATTGTTTCTGGTTGAATTTCTTGGGGAATTATTTTATCATCATCCATAATATTATGATATCAAAAAAAAGAAATTTTGGCATTCATCAAATCCTAATTTTAATGGTTTTTTTTGGTCTAACTTTTATCGGATTTTCAATCTATATTTTTTCCGTCAGAGAAAAAAAAATTGAAAACAGAATTTATCCAAACGTCTATTTAGATAGTAAAAATTTCGGTAGTAAAAGCAAAGAAGAAATAATTAATTATTATCAAAAAAAATCAGCTAATTTAAACAAAACGTCCTTTACGGTTATCTTTAAACAGGAATCTATCGCTACTTTTTCTGCTCAAACTCTTTTTCTGAAATATGACGGAAAAACTATTGCCGAAAGGGCGTATTTGATCGGCCGATCGAGTAATTTACCTTCAAAATATTATCAAAAGTTTGTCAGTATATTTAATTTGAGGAGATTTGATTTTGACAGCCGGATTGAATATGACACTACTGAGCTTAAAGATTTTCTGACTTTGTCCGAAGAAAAATATAACTTGCCGGCGAAAAACGCTCTTTTTAAATTTGAAAAGGGAAAGGTAGTCGATTTTAGAAAAGAAAGTGGTGGATTAAAAATTAGCTCCGATCAATTTTTAAAAGAGTTTGATAAGGCGGTTGAGAGTTTAAAACTAAATAACACAAATCAAAAAGTCATTTTAAATTCAGAAGTTATCAAACCGGAAATAAAATTATCTGACATCAACGAATATGGAATTGAAGAGTTTATCGCCGAAGGCAAATCTGACTTTACCCATTCAATTCCCCAGAGAGTTCATAATCTGACGTTGGCCGCTTCTAAATTTAACGGCGTTCTGATTCCTAAAGGAAAAGAGTTTTCCTTTAATGAAATCGTTGGTGATATTTCTTCGCTAACCGGATATCAACCGGCCTATATTATTAAGGATGGCAAAACTATCTTGGGCGACGGCGGCGGTGTCTGTCAGGTCTCAACTACTTTTACGCTCCTTCAGTTGATTTAAAAATAAAAAACGATACACCAGGCTATATTTTGATTGAAACGGAAATCGATGAAGAAAAAAATTTATTGTATTTTAGGTTTTACGGAAAAAAAGACAGCCGTCGTGTGGAAATTTCCAAAGCGACCATCTATGACGTTGTTTCACCTCTGGAACCAAAATATCAGGATGACCCGACTCTTAAAAAAGGCGTGGTTAAACAAGTTGATTTTTCCGCTTGGGGAAGTAAGACTCTCTTTACCTATAAGGTTTTTCAGGGAGAAAAGCTCGTGATTGATAATAAATTTTTTTCTAACTTTCGCCCTTGGGCAGCGGTCTTCCTTGTTGGAATTGCAGAATGAATGATTGAATAAAGAAATAATAAAATAATTAAATAAATGAAAAAATGTATTAAATGTATTCAATCATTTAGTCATTTATTTCTTCATTTCTTTATTTGATTATTTTTACATTTATTGGCTTATCTAAACCATCCCGCTCTCCCCAACCGATAATGTAAGTTCTTGTTCCGTCTCTCTCCGATAATTTTGGCGGGAACACCCCCGACGATTGCATATGGCGGAATGTCTTTAGTGACAACGGCGCCGGCTCCGACGATCGCTCCCTTTCCAACTGTCACTCCTGCCAGAATAATGACTCTTGGTCCGATAAAAACATAGTCTTCTATTTTCACCTGAGAATTTTTCGCAATAAAATTTTCGTCATGAACATCATGTTCACTGTTATAGATCATTACTTCCGAGGCAATATCAACGTGACTGCCAATTATTAATTTATCCCGGCCATCAAGGATAACACCTTCGCCAATAATTGAATCTTCACCAATACTAATATTTCTTGGATCGTAAAATTTGGCTCCGGTATGAATAGTTGATCCTTTGCCGATCTTTATTCCTGCGATTCGATAAAAAAAACGCCGGCAGCAATGAAAAGGAACCAGACCAACCAGATGAAGCAAAAACACCTCAAACTCAAGTAATATATTTTTTATCCTGTTAACCATTTTCTCAAAAATCTCGCCGATCGTTAATGCCTTTCCCTGCTTGTCTTTTATAAACATGATTAAATTATAGCAAAAAATTAGCGATTATTTTTTCCTAGGAAGTTCCCGACCAAAGGGAAGATCTGTTCTATTCGTTATTCGCACAGCCCAAAAAGAAGTTGAAAGAGAGCTTAGTCCCCTGTTTTTCATACCGCTTATTAAGGTTCTTTTCTTTGCGAATGGAGAAAATTTTTCAATTTCATTTCCTGAAAGCGTAAGCACCGTGTAACATTCCTTTAATTCTTCTTTAGGATATGTCTTATAGATTACTTGCGCTTTTGCTCCTTCAGGCGAATTGGAAAAAGAAGCCAACTCACTTCTTTTTATATCAGCAATATCAACCATCACATCTTCTTCTTGAAAATATATTTGTGGCAGACCGTTACTTCTCCTAATTGCAATAGTTGAAGCAATACCATCAGGACCAATAATAAAATCATAAATTTCACCTTTAATCGTAACTGGAGTTGTCAACCAAACTGCAGTATTTTTAGCCGTTAAATCAATATTAGGATGTTCACCGCGAGGATCGCCATGAGATAAAAGAAAACTGGCAATGACAACCGTTGGTCCAAGAGGTTCTTTAATCCCCAAATTTTCCATTGATCCAAGTTTTTGTTCTGTTCCCATGTAGACTATTATACCAAGCTGAATCAAAATAATAAAGCTTGAAAAATAATCCCCCGCGCTTTGAGGGTGAGGAGGATTTTGTTAATGACTCTTCTGTAAAAAACTCTGAACCCTTTATGGTTTATGGAAAAAAATTGGATTAAATATTTAAATGATTCTAAATAAGTTTCATTCCCAAAATCTTCGTATATTTTAAGTGTCGTAATCGCTTGATTTAGCGTTTAAATGTCATATAATGTATTTGAAAAGTTCATATGAATATTGTTGATAACATAAGGAGAATATTCGATCGAAACGATATTCGTTATATTGTCGATCACCGACTCAAAGACCAGAAAAGAGAGTTGGTTTCTATAACGCATGATGCCGATGCGATTGAAAAATTCTTCCTGTCAAGAAATACACCTCTTCCAATCCTTTACAACTTATGCACGATTGGTTTTGACAGTCCGAAGGAAGCCGAACAGATCGGCGAATATGGAAAAGGAATGTTTCACAATTTTGTTCCGCCCGAAATTCCCGGACATGAAGGAACGGTTTCTTATCATGACGGCATGTTGTTTTTTAACGGTAGAGCTCATCCGAACGAATGGGCCGGAAATGAAAAAGGTCCAATGATCGTTTCCCATCAGCTTAATGTAATAAAAGAACTGATAAGAAGACAAAGAACAAAAGACGGAGTTGATCCTTTGGTGGTTCTGACTTACGTGGTTGGAGTCCGCGAAGGACATCCTCTGCAACCGGGTGATCTGGGAATGATACTGGATGATACCGAGATGACAAATATAATCCATCCCGGTTTCGGAGCCAGAACCTCACTTGATCAACGTGAAGGATCCCACTTTCAGGCCAAAGCTGGACGGTCAAGCAATTTTGAAGTGGCCAAGGCCTTTGCCGACTATGCTAAAGAAACTGGTTATGATCGGGTTTTTCCCGCCGTGGCTGTAGGTACCCCTGGTACTACTGAATTTCAGAGTTATTTAGAAGTCGCCTTGCTTGATGAAGCTTTCGAAAGAGCCCGCCAAGGTAATTTGAAAAAGTTAGTTGACGATGTTTTTGGAGAAGGCGGCGCCGAAAGACTTTCCCTTTTATTCGACATGGGAATTACATCCGAACTAGCAACCATGAGGCAAAAAAACAAAGGGGAAAAGGAATTTAATTATATTGCTTTCGGTTTGGGAACTGATCTTGTAGGAGGAGTCCAAAGTATGAATATTGATCATGACGCAGTTTTTGAAAAAGCTGTTAAAGAAGGTGAATACCATCGTGATCACATAATGAATTTTGCCCGTGGATTTTCAACAAAATTGTCCCAAAAACTTCCCGATTATTCGCTAAGAGCAAATTTTAAAAAATAATACTCTAACCAAAACCCTGAGTCAAATTTTGAAGATTACAAAAATAATTTATTTGAAGTAAATTCTTGGTAAGATTTTTTCCTTTATTCTTTTCTACAATTAAGCTCTTCTTGAATAAGATCTTTTGTAAATAATTGTATTGCAATAGGTTGCCAATTAGCAAATCTCAATAAAGCCTGACCATAGGCGATTAATAATCTATCATTACCCAATCTTATTCCTTGTCTTACATATTTTTCGCCTCGTGTAGATAGTACTCCCACTTCACCGCAACTTAGACTATTTCTTTGTGTCTTTGTTGTCATTTTGTTTTTTATTATATCACAAATTTTAAAAACCCAAAACTCCATGCGGCTTATTGGGAAAAAACAAAGTCAAATTTTGAATAAAAAAAATTCAGATGTTAGAATAAAAAAATGTTTGCTAATTCATTATGTCCCAAGGGGGGAAATATTGTTTTACCTAGTGACCTCAAGGATACGAAATTAGAACTATGTTTACACTGATTTGTTTAAGTTATATGGCGGATTAGGCTTAGCTTCAAGCGATAGGAACTATTCTATCCCTATGGAGTATGGAAATAAGTAAAAAGTAATTATCTAACATTCGTAGTTGGAATGTCTTTAATTTCTCTTTTTAACTCTGGCCATGTTCTCTTTTCTAATATTTCCTTTTTTAGAGCTATTAAATCGGCTTCTACTAATTTTTTAGAGCTAATTTTTTTAAAAAACTTACTAGAATCACTACTTTGTTGCGCATGAGCTAAATGTGCCCATTGACCTTGAAAGTCTTCAGTAGTTAATCTAACAAACCAAAATAATGGATTTTCTTCAACAGAAGAACCTTTATTTTGATGAATTTTAAGCAATGATTCTGCTTCCTTTGTATTATATTCCGTTAATATTCTAGCTATAAACACAAACCTTAACGTAGCGACAAGAAAAACGTATTTTGATTCATAGAACTCTATTATATCCCCAAAAGTAAAAGAAATGTTTGAAGAAATCATGAAGTTATATTAACAGATATTTTAATTTCTTCTTCAGTAAACTTGCTATTCTTCATTTTGCCCGCTAATGAATATGGGATTGGTTGAAAATCTTTAGTTTCTAACCATGGTGCTTCTTTATGAGAAATCTCTACGATTTCATCTGTTTTTGTATTGTAAAAACGTTTGCAAACATCTTTTAGAATTTTTAGTTCTGACTCTAGCAAAATTTCTTCATCTTTTTTTGTAAATTGTCTTACTGGAAGGGTTTGAACCATTCTTTTTGTTCCTGGAGGTTTGCAAAATTTTACTGTATCAATTAACATTTCATTTTGTCCATCATCATTAATGTCATTAACTAAATTCATTATATAAGAGGGTATTGGTCCTTTCTCAAGATGGTAATATGTATCAAAAGTTACTGGAATTCCATAGTTTTTAACATATTCAAAATCTAGGAAATAAAAAAGTTTCATTAACTTAATTTTTCCTAAGTATTTAGTATTAGTATTATTACTAATATAAAGAAGTATTGCTTTTATTTTATCTACAGGAACTATCATTTTAGGTTTAACTCTTTATAACAACCTAAATTATATCATTAAAACATCAATTTGGCTATATAATTATTTTCCATCCTACTTCTGAAGAATTTTTCGGTTTCTTTGTCAACAAAATATACATAACAACCTTTCATAGCTCGACTTAAGAGTACTCTATAAGCATTTCTAACATAATCAATAAATTTTTCTTTGGATTGTTTAACAACTGAATCAGACGAATTCTCTTTATATCCTTCCCAAGATTGACTTTCAAAATTATATATCAAATCTTTTCCAATAATAACTCCTACGTAGTCAAATTCGAAGCCTTGAATTGTATAGATGCTTCCTATCTGATTGACTGATCTAGGATCTAGAGGCCAAAGACTTGCGGGTGGAACACCTTCAGCTAATCTATAATTTCCTCCCTCTTTTGCTTCCCAAGTCATTTCAAAATCTCCAATTTTTACATCTTTCTCTAAAGTTCCATCTTGTTTCGGAAAACTCCAAGGCCAGCAAAACCCGGCAACAATTCTTCCAGAATTAGGTTCCTTTTCATTCTTATCTGCTATTAATTTAGCCAATTCTTGAGGTGTAGAAACAATTTTAAAATCGAACTCTTCTTTTTTTTGGTTCCATAGTATTTGAGGCGTTTTTTTGCTACCTAAAGTATTTTCTATCCATTGGACAAATTTATCTGAACCTTTGCATCTAAACTGGATATCTAATTCATATTCAAAAACTTCACAACCAAGCCTTTGTGCATTTGCTTTTATATATTCAACTGATCCGATTTCTTTTGGTCTAACATTTTGCTGATCGTCTATAAAAAAAACTGGTAGTTTGGCTATTTTTATTAATTCTTCAATCTGTGGGAGTTTTGATTGATTTTCTTTTTTGGTAAATCGACTATTACTAGTCAATCTTATTCTGTGTGATTCATCTGCTATTAATACATCTATTAAATTTTCTTTGGCTCGAGAATAACTATTAAAATAATTTATTTGCATCGCAGCTTTTCTACCAAGAACTTTTCTCAAAGATTCGGTAAAGGCTTTAGCTCCGGTTGAATATTGAGTATTAAACCCTTGGGATGATAATTCTGCCATCAAATTTATTGCAATGACTGATTTACCAGTTCCTGGACCACCTTTAATAATTATTACTTTTTTATTTTCCCCGTTTAAACCATTTCTTGTTATTGTCAAAACCTTTTCAAAAGCAACTAGCTGTTCGTCAAGTAAAATATATCTTTGATTTTCTTTAATAACTTTATTAACATGTTTTAACAAAGATCTACTAGGTTTGAATTCACTATTATCTATTTTCTTAATAATATCTAAGCCGTTTCCTTGGGAAACTCTAGTGATAATATATTTTTCTAATTCTTTGGCGGAATCAGCACAAAATACTGGATATTTATCATAATATTCTTTATAACCTTGAGAAAATAAAGGATCTTTAGTTTCAGGAAAATAATTATGTAAATATGAGCAAGCTTCGAGATTTATTTTTTTACCCTCTTCATAAAAAACTGCTAAATTATCTTCAAGATACATTTGATATTGTCCTACTTGGACTGCTGGATGAAGCACTTCTCTGTTTGCTTTACCTACAAACGTTATTACCTTATCACTTTCTGTTGATAAACATTTTTCCCACTGTTTTAATTCAATAATTACGGCATTTTCTTTTCCCTCATTATTTTTACCACAAATGAGACAGTCTAATCTCTTTGAATTTAGAGGTAACTGATACTCAAGAATAATTCCTTGATCTTTAAAATGAAGATATTGAAAAATCGACCCAATTTTTCCCAACGACTCTCTCCAAGATCTTTTTTCAGATTCTGATGGATTATATCTAAAATAATCAAAATATGCCGATGTTAATTTAAGCGAAATTTGATTTTGAACCGCATCAGTAATAAATTCTTCAGCATTACCTGCATAAAGTCTCATATTATAGTTTTGTATATTTGGTCGCGATGCCTTTTGCTTTGTTTACAGGATATTTTTGGGCGTTTTTTTGGAGTTTTTTTTCGATGGCTTTTTCGATATCTATTCCGCAGTTATCAATAAATTCAATTAAAAATGTCATAATGTCTGCGACTTCATCGGAAATTTCTTCATGGTTTTTTTTGTCTTTAACAAATTCAATAGATTCTTCTTTTGTCTTCCAAAGAAATAATTCAAGAAGTTCACTTGATTCAATAGAGATTGCCTCGGCCATATCTTTTGGATTATGAAATTTTTTCCAATCACGTTCGTCCCGGAATTTTTTTATTTTTTCAAGAATTGATTCGAAGGGTTTGTTCATACGAAAGTATTGTATCACTTTTGTCGTTTATAGTCTACAAATGGTAGGTAAAGGAGGGATTGTTTTTTGTTGGATATAAACAACAGGTGGAATAAATTTTTAATTATTTAATTTTTAATGTAACCATCCGAATATAACCGGGGCGGTTGTGTTGACGCTTGGCATATATATATCATCAAAATATTATTGATTTGACAGGCTAAAGATGTGGTTTTGTAGGTTATAAGCAACTGACAAAACAATAAGACTTCTTTATTATTTGATAAATGAAAACTTTTCTTTTCATCGACGGTACGAATCTCTATTCCGCACAATACGAACTTTTTGGACCTAACAAGTATCTTATTTTTCCTAAATTTATTAAAAAAGTTGAGAAAAAAATAAATATAAAATTCGATGAGATTTATTTTTATGCTTCTTACTCTCCTCAATCTAAAAATCCCACTACTAAAGAAAAGCATTATTTAAAAAATGAGGCTTTGTTTTATCGGTCGGTAAAACAAATTAAAAACTTGTTTTTCTTTACCGGATACCGTTCAAAAACTTCAGGAAAAGAAAAAGAAGTTGATGTCAAACTCGCTGTTGATATTGTTGATTTAGCCCATCAAAATAAATACGATGAGGTATTTTTGATATCAGGAGATGCTGATTTTATGGAAGCGCTAAAGGTGTCACAAAGAATTGGTAAGTATACTTCTGTAATCTGCATCGAAAATAAGATAATGACTAATCGGATATAAAAAAAGACCTGACATGCATGCATGCCAGGCAGATTAATCACAATATAACATAGCCAAAAATCTCTGTCAAACGAATTTTTTCGAAAGAAATTTTTAATTTTCAGTTTTCAATTTTCATTGAATTTTTAATGTAACCACCCAATACAACCGGGGCGGTTAATAAGAAGTTTGCTCATCGGAAATAAATCTTGACGGAGTTGAGTAGCCCTGAGAACCGAAGATAAATCTTTTTCTCGTATTGGTAATATAAAGTGTTTTTTTTGCCCGAGTAATGCCTACGTAAAAAAGTCGGCGCTCTTCCTCAAGTTGAAATTGATCGTCAATTGACCGTGAATGCGGAAGTAACCCTTCTTCAACGCCAACGATAAAAACATGGTCAAATTCCAGCCCCTTGGCCTGGTGAAGGGTCATCAAAACCAACTGCCTGCTGTGTCCTTTCGTTTTTTTTTCATGTTCCGAATATTCGGACTCGACCAGGGCTACCTGTTCCAAAAAATCCATCAGTTTAGGGTAGCTCAGGGCGACCGATTTTAACTCTTTAATATTTTCCAATCGACTGAAATCATCTACATCCTCAACGTCGTATAATTTTAAATAGTCAACGTTTTGAAAAAGTTTTTCAATGATTTCATTGGTTGAATAAGTTTCCAATCTATCTTTAATTTCCTCATAAAGTTTTTTAAATTTCTCAAAGCGATTCTTTCCCAATTTTTTAATCCTTTCCAACGACACCGACTCATTAGGATTAATTAATAATTTTAAATAGGCTAAAATGTCTTTAATTTCTTTACGTTCATAAAATCTCGTGCCTCCGACCAAAATATAAGGAATCCCGTAGTGAAGAAAGACCTCTTCCAAAACGCGCGACTGGGCATTGGTCCGGTAAAGAATGGCAAAGGTCGGCGGTTCAATAACGCTACTATCGTTATTTAAACGAGTAATTTCCTCAGCTGCATAAACTGCTTCCCCTTGTTCGGTTCTGGGTTGACCGGTAATTCTCTTCCAGATAAAAAGTCTTCGTCCCTTTAAAATCGGTTTCAAACTTTTTTAAATTGGTGATATCGGCTCCCCGCCATGAATATATGCTCTGGGAGAAATCGCCGACGACGGTAATATTTTTTGATCTTTCCGCCAATAATTTGGTTAACAGATACTGGACATAGTTGGTATCCTGAAATTCATCAACGAGAAAATATCTATATTTGTTGTGGTAATAATCCAAGACGTCATCATTTTTTTGCAGCAGATAAACGGTTTTTATCAACAGATCATCAAAATCAACCCCTTTATTTTTCTCCAGTTTTTTCTGGTAATGATAGTAAACATCGGCGACCAAAGCTGCCTGATGAAATTTAAAACTTTCCAAAAAACGCTCTGGAGTAATCATCTGGTTTTTGGCTAAAGAAATGTAGTAAGAAAAATAACCGGGCGTCTTCTTTTCAAATAGTTTTTTTTCCTGGATTATCTGTTTGATCAGTGTCTTCTGATCATCGTCATCATAGATGATAAAATTTTTATCCAGTCCAGCCGGTTCCCAAAAAACCCGCAGGACGCGAACACAAAAAGAGTGATAAGTCCCCACATATCCTAATTTGACCATCCCTCCAAGTTGACGATTAATTCTTTCTTTCATCTCGGAGGCGGCCTTATTGGTAAAAGTCATCATGACGATTGAGGCAGGGCTGATATCTTTTTCTTTTATTAAATAAATTACTTTGGCGACCAACACCCGGGTCTTGCCCGATCCGGCTCCGGCCAATATAACCGCCGGTCCGCTATAATTAGTCACCGACTCTTTTTGTTTTGTATTTAAATGACGAAGAATATCAGGGTTCATAAAGTATAATTATAGATTAAATTGACCTAATTAACCTAATTGATCTAATTTCTAAAAAATGACCAAACCTCAATATAGCAAATTGAGGAATTGAACATTGGGCATTATTTAGGTCAATTAGAATAATTAGAAATTAGAAATTTATTGTAATGTCTTTCAAATCTAAACTAATCATCGTCGCTTTAGTTGTTTTAACAATATTGGTAATTCTTATTCGACCTTACTATCTCTTCGTCACCAAAACCCTTAAAGTCTCCCCTCTTAAAACTTTATTTTCTATCGACGGCCTCAAAACTTACAATAGTCACGTTAATATTCTTTTTCTTGGCATTGCTGGAGAAGATCGCGACGGTCCAAATCTTTCCGACTCAATCGTCGTTGTCAGCTATAATTTAAATGCCAATCACCTAACCACTATTTCTATTCCCCGCGATGTTTGGAGTGAGGCTTTGCGTGATAAAATTAACTCTGCCTATGCTTACGGTGAGGCCAAAAAAAAGGGGACTGGATTTATTTTAGCTAAAGCCGAAGTGGAAAGCATTATTGGTCAACCGATTCATTATGCAGCCGCCGTTGATTTTGACCAGTTTGAAGAATTAATTAACTTTCTTAATGGAATCGATGTTAATGTTGAAAATTCATTTGTTGATAAAGAATTTCCTATTGCCCGAAAAGAAAATGATCCTTGTGATAATGATCCGGACTATAAATGCCGTTACGAAACAATCTCTTTTACCAAAGGCTTAACTCATATGGATGGGAAAATCGCTCTAAAATTCGTCCGTTCCCGTCACGCTTTAGGTCCGGAGGGAACTGATTTTGCTCGAGAAAAAAGACAACAAAAAACTATCGAAGCGATAAAAAATAAATTAATTGCTTTAGCCAAAAAACCTCATTTAGATAATTACCAAAAACTCTATGATTTTTTGGGTAAATTAGTCAAAAGAGACATTAATAACCAACAGGTAGCCATTATTCTAAAAGATATTATTTTCAAGAGAAACTTTAAACAAGAAAAAATTGTTCTTTCTGAAGACTTTTTTTTCAATCCGGAAATTAATCTGGAAAAATATGACGGAAAATGGGTTTTGATCCCAAAAGGTGATAATATTAAATTCGTCCAGGATTATATTAGCTGTCAATTAAGCGAAAAAACAAACTGCGATCAATTAAAACCAAAAGGAGAAAAAGATCGCTGAGATAGCCACTACAATAATAAGAAGGCCTTTTTCAATACTGCCTGTCTCCGGAAGAGTCTGCGGTTTGCTATTGGTAATCCCTTGAGTAGGCGAAGTATTGTTTAAACTGGTTGGTGTTAAACTTGGTGTTTGTGCCAAAATAATCTCAGTCGGCGTTGGTGACAAAGAAACGATTAGCGCTTCTGATGAAGAAACGGCTGGTGAAAGTGACAAAGAAACAATTGGCGATGGTGACAAAGCCACAATTGGCGACGGTGACAAGGTAATTGTTGGTTTGATAGTTGGTGTTGGTAAAACAACAGTAGTGGGACTAATTAACGCTTCATTACGTAAAGAACTATTTTGTTTTATCAAAATTAAAACAAAAATAACGACCATTATTGTCAATAAAGAAATAATTAAAAAAACTAATTTAGAATAATTAACCGGTTCATTATCTTTTTTAATTAAAAAGCCAGGTAGACGGGTGTAATTAACGACTTCATTTGATTTAACTTTATCTTTAAAATCCGGGATTGACGGAGTTTGTTCTTTAGTCTTTTCTTTTTTTAGAACATATATCTGATAGCCAACCACTAAGGTCGTGACAAAGAAGGCTAATAAACTGACTTTGTTAATATAAGACAACAAACTAAATATATCCATAAAATCATTTTAACGAAAATTTGTTTCAGAAAGCAAGAAGAATTCCCCCACCAATAATAATTAACGACAGGCTACTAAAAATTGTCCAGGAAAAATTATTACCGGTAACCGGTGGAGTCGTGGTGATATTGAGAGGTGTTGTAGGAATAGGGGGAATAGGAGTGGTTGTAAAAATAATTGTTGGTTCACCGGTAGCTGTCCCCAATACTCTTCCTTCATTGCCTTGCAGAGCAATAATAGTAAAATTTCTTTGCATGGTAATTAATTTTCCGTCCCGATCTTTTGTTTTTAATACAATTGTATGTGGTCCCAATTCCAGATCTTCCGGAAGAAGATAACTCCAATTACCATTGACGTCACTGGTCGTAACCGCCGAATAAGTTTTTTTAGAATTAACCGTAATCTCCATTATCGTTTTTGGTAATCCAATTCCTTTGATCAAAGGAATTTTTCCAGGAATTAATACTCCTTCTTTTGGATAGATAATATCGATTTGATTATTGGTTAAATTAATCAAATCCGTTGAGGCTGATAAAACATTTTCTTCTTCAACAAAAGAAAAGTTTTTATCTTTTATAAAAACAGTTGTTTGCGGTAAAGGAGAAACTTTTGATTTAATTGTGGTAATAGTTGATACTTCACCTTCACTTGTTATAATCTCGATGATAATTTTGTCTTTGAGAGCTATGGTTAAGATGCTTTGACTATCTCTACTATATATCTGACTTAGTGGAATAAGCCAACTACCATCACCCTCTGATTTTATTTGAGTCAAAAGCGAATAACCTCCTGTAATACTCAAAAGAATGTAAGAATTGATTAATGGATCAACAGAATTAGACTGTAATACTTTACCAAAAGCCGGGCTGATATTCTGTAAACTATTGAGGTTACTTTGAGGAGTGATGAAACTAAAAGAATTACCATCCGGTTGAACAATAATTTGATTATTGTCACTGACCATCTTAAAAAAATATTTTTTGCCAGGCGCCAATTCTTTTAATGTTGCCAAATGTATTTTATATTTACCCTTTTTTTGACCTACATTATTAAGGTCTTTTTCGTCCAAGACGATTTTGTTCTCATTTCTTTCACCTTCTCCGTAGGCAACCCAACCGGACTCTTTTTGATCCGTCTGCCAAAAAATACTGGCCTGCCCCGATGATAAGTTAACTATTTCAACTCTTTTGGCTACTTTTAGCGATGCCTTAGAGGAACCGGCTAACCCTAAAAAAAATCTTGAAAAAACAACTGTAACAAAAATTAACAGTAAAAAACCAATCACCGTCGGTAATTTTATTTTTTGTTTCAAATAAAGTTCGGAATATATCATATTTACTCTATTTTATTTTTTAATGTTTCCAAAATATCTTTGTTAATTTTATATTGATAGACTTGAGGCAAGTTAATTTTTAATTTTATTTTGTCTTCAATCGCCGCATGATAAATATCAGCAATCAACCAGGCAACTACTGTCAAGAAAACTCCGATTGACAATAATAATATTTCTTTTTTATTCATAAATAAAATCCGTCAATTGTTAAAACCACGTTAAGATTACCGGAATTACTCGATTCTTTGTCACGACTAATAGTTACATCGTCAATAATTTTTAAACGGCGCTGAGAAAAAAGATCAGTCATAAATTGTTTTAAGTTGTCAAAACTAACATTGACCTCCATTATTAACTTAACATCCTGTAATTCCTGATTAGTCGAAGAGAGATTAACGTCAACAATACTGGCTTTATTGATAATCAACAAATTTTTATCAGCGATTTTTTTTATATCTTCAATAATTTTATTTACCTCTGGATGTTCTGAAATTAAATCTAATTCTTCTTTTTTTAAAGAAAAAGCCGTTGTTAATGAAGGTTTTATTGCAAAGATAATAAAAATGGAAAAAACAAGAAGAAAAAAGATTAGAGAAATATAATTACCAGTCTTTTTTACAAAAATAGATTTTGATACATTGCTTAAGTTCATGATTTTTTAGGTATTACTGAACTTATCTAAAAGTAAAATAAAATTGTAACCAGTCTCTGTCTTTTTTATATTTTGAAATATTACTCCTTTAAATTTTTTATCTTTTTTTAAAAAAAGATAAAAAGCTTGAAGATGTTTTGGATCACGAGCATCACCGGTCATTCTTATTGACTCGCCTTTTATTTCCATATTCATCAAAGTAATCGTCTCAGGAAAAGAAGAAATGAAATATTCAAACATCGTACTAAAGTTCTTTTGTTTAATAATATTTTTTTCAATGATCAAAGTTTTTTTGTCAATTTTAACTGCTTCATTAAGAAGCGGCAAGACTATTTTGGCGATTTCTTTTTTTTGATCCACTCCTTCTTTGAGATCAATAATGCTCTGATCAATCTGAAATCGGTAAAAAAATACTCCAATAACCACCAATTGAGTTATGACAATAATATAACGTAAATAATTCAGACCAAAAAAAGTCAACTTATCCAATAAAGAGGTTTCTTTTTTTTCCAGTAAATTTATTTTATATTTCATTTCTTTTTTGATAATTTTTTACTGATTCTTGACTTTAATCTAATGGCTTTATTTTTATGAATTACTTTATGTTTAACGGCTTTATCAATCTGAGAATAAAATAAGTTAATTAATTTTTTTATATCACCACCTCCTCTTCTAATCTTTTTTAAAGTCCCAAGGTAAGCTTTGATATAAAGACTATTAACTACGGTTCTTTTTTTATCCTTGCGAACTTTTTTGATAGCTGATTTGATTATTGGCATGGTATAAAATACACCTCCTCTTAAAAATTAGAAATTAGTAATTAAAAATTTTATAACTCGTATTCCTTCGTAAAATATTTATCTTCATTGTCTCCTTTAAAAACAAGTTCTATTTTTATTTTGTCCTTAATATTATGATAAACACAAGTTCCTGATGAACAGGTTCCTAAAGTAATTTTTTTCTCAAAATCACTTCCTGTTATTTTCGCCATACTGTTAACACCTTGCAATCCACCTTCTACGGTTTCATAAGATAATATGTATTCTAAACTGTTAGTGTTTTTTGGCATATTTTTTATTGAAAGCATGACTTCTTTTTTTCCCGTTAATGGGGTTAAACTGATTTTAACCGAACTGTCAATCGTTGGAATAACCGCATCAGTTGGAACTACTTGTTCATTTCTGTTATTAACGGTTGCTTTTCTTCCTATTAATAACCAATAACCGGAAAAAACAAATAACACTAAAAAAAAACCACCAAGAACCATTGTTGTTTTATTATTTGTTTTCATATTTTTTTATTAATTATTACGAGTTAACGAGTTATTTATTTAACTCGTTAAACCCGCTAAACTGATAAATATTTTAATAAGTAATTTCTTAATTGGCTGATGTTAACCCTTTCCTGTTTCATTGTGTCTCTGTCTCTAACCGTTACCGTTTCATCTTCTATCGTCTGATAGTCTATTGTAACACAAAATGGTGTACCGATTTCGTCCTGGCGTCGGTACATCTGACCGATATTTCCTGAGTCGTCAAATTCGCAAACATAGGTTTTTTTCAGATCAAAAACCAGGTCAGAAGCTTTCTTTTTTAACTTCCCATCCTTTTGTAAGACCAAAAGTTGGCTCTATCACATGGGGAATAAATTTTTCATTGGTTTTGGGATCACGATAGTTCAAATCAACTCTGGAGTTTTTCATATGATTTTTCAAATCAAAATCAGTTCGGTAAGCCAATCCCCACATCTCTTTCCAACCAAAAGGAAACTTATATTCAATATCCATGGTTTTTTTGGAATAATGTGATCGTTCAAAATCTTCGTGTTCACGCCAACGGATCTTTTCTTTTGATAAACCTAATTTTAATGCCCAGTTCCACATCTCTTTTTTCCAAGTTTCAAAAGTAGTTTCCCAATCTCCGGGACGAATAAAATATTCAAACTCCATTAAATCAAATTGAAGAGTCCGGAAAACTCCCTGACCTAAAGTAATCTCATTTCTGAAACAGACTCCATTTGAGGCAATTCCGAAGGGCATCTTGACTCTCATTGTGTCAATGACATTTTTGAAGTTTATAAAAATTCCTTGAGCTAACTCACCGCGTAAATAAGCTTTGGCCTTACTATCCTCAACCATACCGATCTTTGTCTCAAATAAGAGATTAAACTTCCTGACATTGGTTAAATCATTTGACCCGCAGTGTGGACACTTTAATTTATTAATTTTAATTATCTCAGTCAGTTTTTCCACTGGTAAACCTTCAACTTTAACGTTTTTTAGTTCTTCTTCAATCAGATGATCTGCTCTTGTACGGTATTTACAATTTTTACAATCAACCAAAGCATCATTAAATCCGGTTACGTGCCCGGATGCTTCCCAGACCTTGGGATTCAAGATGACTGAAGCATCAACCATGACTATATCTTTTCTTTCTAAGACAAATCGTTTTAGCCATTGATCACGAAGATTATTTTTAAGTAACACGCCATAATGACCAAAGTCCCAGGTATTAGCTAATCCTCCGTAAATTTCTGAAGAAGGGTAAAAAAAACCCCGTCTTTTTGCTAAGGCGATAATATTATCCATAAAAAAGATTAATAAAAGTGAAGATACCAAATTTTTTGCGGTTTAATGTTTTCCGTCAAAAAATTTTCGGTATCAAGCTTTTATCTACTTTATTATTATAACGTAAGTGAGGGAATTT